>Ga0207717_100021_pt1 | contig 253791 bp, 246 predicted proteins | sample TtanPargueraPR_2_FD_187745 | JGI IMG/M metagenome (GOLD analysis project Ga0207717, IMG submission 187745) | Aerobic enrichment media microbial communities from Bioluminiscent Bay, La Parguera, Puerto Rico - Tt and P2 (2) (SPAdes) | ecosystem: Environmental > Aquatic > Marine > Unclassified ...
ATCAAATTTACTCATTGAATCCACCGCTGCCCTGCGGATTTGTTTCGGCTACTGGCACGCCATTAAATTTTGGCGCATGCCATTTAGCCGGATGGATTCTAGTCAAGGGGCTATGTCAGTTTTTATGAAGTGAACGAAATAAAAACTGAACAGCTCCAAAGGACGGCTGGCAAATATGGGCAATTTCAGCCGCCATTGACTTTTCCGGACGGCGAAGTAACTTTGTCGGAATTTAAGGGATGACTTCCTTCCTTTAATTCCATCTGTCAACCAGATAAGATTTCAAACATAATGAATACAAATGTAGTCTTGAAAGATTTCGGGATTAATGAACGACATGAACCTAATGCAGGCATATAAGTTTTACGTTAAACGCAAAATAATTAATCAAATAGGTAGCCCCCACCCAATTTGAAGTAGTCATTGGGAATTAAAACAGAACTATATATGTCTGGCAAAATCTTTAAGTCTATTTTATTCAATTAACTTCAAACAAACCATCTGGCGCTGTCCCTTTATCAGCAGTTTTCCATCAGCAAGTGCAAGCGGTGCCCAGTTTTGGTTGGTACCGACAATTCCAATTACGCGTTCATTTCCAGTCATACCACTTTCTTTTAAAATGGTTGCAGATGCCAAAGGTTTGAAACCGCTTGGATCAGGCTCAATCAAATAAAGCATGGTTTCACCATCAGTTGCCAGAATAAGACCGTCTGCCACTATCATACTACCTTTATTAAAAGCAGGGTCTCTTTTTGTTTTCCACATAATGTTCCCCTCACCATCCATACAAACCAGTCCGTCTCGTGTTTCGTTGTTCGAAAATTGAGCATAGTAGTAGCCATTAACCGACAACGGAGGTTTGGTGTGTTCGCCAAATTCTGCTGTTTTAAACAGTTCATTAACCTTGTATTCGTCCCCATTTTTTTCAATCTGGATCATAGATGCACCTGCGCGGTATCCTCCGACAATCAGTATTTTGTTATCTCCTGCATCGTAAGCACTTGATGAAGGAATCCAGCAACTCCAGTTAGAATAGGTCCAAAGTGTATCGCCATTTTGCGGATTAATACCAACCACATTACTTGGCTTAGCTTCACCACCACCAAAACCACCACTGGATGCAGTAATCATCACTACCTGATCTTCGCCATCTATTTTTGCAATAGCGGGGCTGACATAGCCTAAAGTACCCAGCGAAGGCGTTTTCCATACTACATTGCCGTTTTCTTTATTATATGCAACAACTCCAACCTCTGGAGTTTGCGAAGCTACAATCAATAAATCACCAAAGATTAAGGGACATTGGGCAATTCCCCACATTGGGAAATGCGTGCCACCCGCTAAACCAGCAAAATGATCCTCCCCTACTTTTGCGGGTTCACCTCCAAAGTCGGTCCAAACATTCTTTTTCCAAACTGGCTGTTGTGTATTTACATCGATGCAATATAATTCGCCGTTTTGACCACAGGAATATACATAATTACCGTCGAGAGCCGGAACACTTCTTGAACCCGGAAATTCAACCTCTCCCGGAGATTCGTAGCTAAATTTCCACAACTCTTCACCGGTTTCCAGATCGAAACATCTGAGATGATCGCCAAATTTATCTTCACGGTCGAGCAAATAGACTTTCCCGTCCTTTACCACCGGTCCTCCATATCCGACGTTAACATCAGTCGTCCATAACACTTCAGGACCATTTTCAGGCCACTCACGAAGAAGATTTTTCTGTGGTGAAGTACTGTTCCCTTCAGGACCAAGAAACTGTGGCCAGTCCTGGGCTTGAATACTTGTAGTTCCGGCAAGCACAAAACAAAACACTTTCAATAGGTTAATCGGATTGATTTTCATAATATTTTAATTTAAAGGATTGATTTTGGTTTAATAAATTTAGAACAGATGGTTAATCAGAACAATTACGTGCGACGAATAGTCAGCTGATGCGGATGTTAAGGCATATATTCGGGAATCAATTAGTTGGTAGCCTGATCGTATTCCTCGTTTGTAACAGGTCTGATCCAAACCGCTCCCCCTTCATCAGAATTCAGACTAATGGCAATATGCGCAAATTTGCTGTCGGCAGCAGCTCCATGCCAATGAACAACATTTCTGGGAATCTCAACTACGTCTCCTTTATTCAATAGACGTGCAGGCTGACCTAAAGACTGGTAATACCCCTTTCCTTCAGTTATAAAAAGCACCTGACCTCCAGGGTGCGAGTGCCAGTTGGTTCTTGCTTTTGGTTCAAAAGTTACATTACCAAATCGTGCATGCAATGTACTATCGTTGGCACCCATCATCTGCAACCACACTGTTCCGGCAAAATTCTGACTGTCGATTTTCTCTCCTTTTGGAAAAACGGAAGCACTTTGACTCATCATATCTTTAGCACTTTTCTCCATATTACAACTTGACATTACTATTACAAGAAAAAGCAAACTGATTTTTACACTGTATTTCATAATTGAAGATTTAAATTTTCATTGTTACTACCTATTTTCAAGCACTTCATTCAAAACTGCCTGTGCAGCTTTGGCTTCTTTTTTACCGGCTGTAGTTTTTACAATACCTACAAATTCATATAACTGCTCGGGTGTATAACCCACGTTCAGACAAATAGTTAAATGACTGCGTAGCATTGGTTCCGCTTTGCCAATTGCACTAATCACCGAAACCGTTACCAGTTCTCGTTCTGCATAGGTTAAAACATCGCGGTCGAAAATATCGGCAAACAGATGTTCCTTCAGAAATATTTCGATAACCGGAGCAAAGGCAGCATAACCGGTTTGTGGTCCATCTAAAGACCTCCCGATAAGTGTTTCCAGATTTGCTTTTCCTCGGTCATATTTGCTACGATCATCGTTTAAGTCTGAAGCCTCAACTCCTTCGATATCACTTATTCCTTTAGCCTCCCTCTCCTCCATAACCTCAATAAAAGTTTGCAACCCACGGATACTCCTTGGGAATCCGCAATAGGCGTAGGTGTGAACCATAATCTCTTTGATTTGATTAACGGTAAGACCAGCATCCAATCCTTCATATAATGCGGATTTTAATTGTTCTAACTCGCCCTGGGCTGTTAGAGCAGCAATTGGAACTATGCTCTGCTGTTTTGCTGTCAATGTCATATTCGAACCTTCTTTGTTTTGTGCAAGCACACTTTCATAAAAGCACGTTACAACTATCAGAATCAGAAACATTCGTAAATTTATTTTCTTCATGTCTTCGTATTTTTTTATGAAACACAAGCTAATGAGCTTTGTTGTATTTCTGATTAAAAGCATAGCTAACGCCAACATTCCACAGGAATTCATAGTCTGAAGGAATGTTCGAGTCTATTGGTTGAGTAATTAATCCTGAAAGTGAAAACGGACTATTCTTATTACTAATTAAGAATCGGGTGCTAAAGAAAACTCCGTCTTCACCCATTTTCAGCAAGTAAATTTCCGGTCTTACCTTTGCGACAAAACTTTTAAAAAGTGGGATGTTTGAAATCGTAGGTTGGAACGAAGCCAGATAGGTATTTTTTATCATATATGGATCCATTCCACGTGCATAAAAAAGGTATGCGCCTAAACCAATGTATTTATTTAGCTGATAATTGGGTGTCAAGGCTCCTACCAAATATCTATTTGTTCGGTTCACCTCACGATCAGAACCGTCGGCATTGTATAAACCTATTGTTTTAAAAGAAAGCGAATAATTAGCATGGTAGGTAATCTTAAATCTTTCGCTAACAGATCCATAATATCTCCACCAAAGAACCATTGCCCATGGTTTGCCATCTTCCAATGAAAAACGGAATTGTGGTTCAAAGCTCAATTTTCGCCCCAACTTCATATCAAATATAACAGCAGGTTTTCCTAAAGTAAGGTTTGGAATAGTGGATATACCTTTGTTCTGAACAGTTACAACAGCAGTAAAATTATTTACTTTTGAGATGCTATCCTTCTCTGTTTGGGCAAATAGAAAACTTGAAAGAAAAAATACAAATGAGAAGATCATTAGTTTTTTCAATATGTAATCTTTGAAATATGCCATCCTTAAATTTTGCGAATTCTCTTGTTACACAATTTTAGATACCTCCTCTGGTTTGAATAACAGCTCTCTTTTTCATTGCCTTTTCAACAACATCCAGTCGTGCTTTTGTAGGGTCAGTTTTACCAACTGGTAAACCATCACGCTGGAATTCGAGGATCTGGTTTGTTTTGGAATTATTTAAAGGCCAGTTTGGCAAATCCTTTCCATTCGGATTACCTGTTTTTGCAAAGTTAACCCAGTAGGCATTCATTACCCTTGCGACCTCTTTGTCCGCTGCTGTAGGAGTAGGTGGTGGCCCAAAACCGCCTCCTTCCCCAAGAATATCGAATGCAAAAGAAATATCTGTTCCATGTCCGGGACCGTAAGGTGCTCTTTGTGCCATGTAAGATGGCACATAATCAAACAGGAAAATGTAGGCCGATTCGCCAATTGCTGTAAATTCACGTGCTGTAAAACGAGCAGGTTCTCCCCATACCCAGTCAGTATTAAACCGTGCCTGTACTTCTGCGAATTCTTTGTTTCCATCCGGATCATAGGCTGCTTTTGCCTCAGCCTCGAAATCACCGAACAGAGAGAAAAGTTCTTCTTTTGTTGTGCTTGAATTAACGAAACCTCCGCCGATTTCGGCACTGTTATTCCCCATCATAACCGGAACTTTTGCCTGTCTGCCTGCATTGTATGCACTTTCTGCTGTTTCAACTACAAATTTATAATCGAGAATCGGGCCTGGATAAATGCGTGGTCCACCCTGTCCGTCTGTTTCACCACCGCCTACAATATCAACAACAGGGAGGGCACGTAACTTAGCAAGCGCAGCTGCATCTGTGCCATCAATTCCACGCATTTTGGCAAAATTTATTCCGATCGTTTCAGCTGAAACCGGGTAAAGCGGATCAGCATTTTCTTTATTGATAGGTCTTCCGGTGAGAACTCCATCACGTCCACCGCTTGAATGACCGATTGCTTTGTGGAAAAGACCTTTAGCATTTGGGATAGTAAGAAGTGAGTGTACGGATACACCACCGGCAGAAAAACCGAAAATGGTTACATTATCCGGATCGCCACCAAAAGCTTCAATATTTTTCTGAACCCACTTTAATGCGGCTATCTGATCCATGAAGGCATAACTACCTTTTCCTTCCTCCGGATGCTCGGCACTCAATGCAGGGAAGGCAAAATGTCCCAAACGCCCCAAACGATAATTCATTGAAACAAGGATCACGCCTTGTTTGGCAAATCCAGCTCCGTTTGTATTACCACTACCCCCTGTAAAACCACCTCCATGAATCCATACCATAACAGGTAATTTTGCTCCTTGTTTGAAACTGGAAGGTGTCCACACATTCAGGTACAGACAATCTTCCGATGATCCCTGCTGGATGGTTCCAGGAGCAGCACCCCAACCTACTGCTGCGCAAGTAGGGCCAAATTCAGTAGCATCACGAACTCCATCCCAGGATTTTACCGGCTGTGGAGGACGCCAGCGAAACTCATCAACAGGCGGGGCAGCAAAGGGTATCCCCTTAAAACTGGAAACATCACCTTCGGTAACACCTCTTACAATGCCTGATTTGGTTTTAACCTCAGGGCCTGAATTCTGTTGAGCGTTTATTGAAAGTGTTATACCAAAGATTAACAATCCCGTAAACAATGATTTCATTATATTTTTCATTTTAGTTGTAAATTTATGTTTGTAGCTGTTGGTTTATGAAATAACTAACGATCTCCAGGAGTCATCAGACGAGTAAAAGAGAGTACACCTAATTTCCAGATTCCATCTTGCTTTATATACACTTCGGTAACTTCAAACGGATTGCTAACTTCATTCCCGCCAACCTCAGCCAGCAGATCAATTCGGTTTAAAAGGATAGCAGTATTATCAATGATATTCACCGACACTTCGTGTATGTCGGCCTTTTTGTACCAGATTCCACCACTTTTAATAATGCCAAGTCCCTGTTCGGTTCCCCAGTGCCCACCCATGTGAACAAATTCAGCTTTTTGGTGAAAGAGTTTACTTAACTCATCGACATTCTTATCCGACATCCACTGCCATTTCTCTTTCGATAGGTGAACTATTTCTTGTTCCTTATCCGTAAAGTTTTGAGGTGTACGGTTTGCACCCGGTTGGCTTTGAGAAAATTGTGTACTCATAATAATCAGAATTAAACCAATAATTATTGTTTTCATCTCTTTTATTTTTATTTGTTTACTACTCGTAATTTCCTTTTTATTAATGTTCCAATGTATGTGTATCGCGCACACTGCTGAATGTCAGATCCAACAATTTCCAGTTGTTATCTCGTTTTTGATAGACTTCAGTAACTGTAAATTCATTCGATACATCATTACCGCGAACATGTGCGACAAGAGTAATGCGGTTCCAAACAATAGCAGTGTTGTCAAATGTCTTTACCACCACATCGTGTACATCAGCCTGTTTATACCAGATGCTTCCGCTTTTAATAATTTCAAGTTCCCGTGTCTTTCCCCATGTACCACTCATGTGGATAAACCTTGAATCGTTATGGAAAAGTTCAGCAAGCTTGTCCACGTTTTTGTCGGCCATCCATTGCCACTTGTCTTTAGACAGCTGAATGATTTCCTTCTCTGTTGCAGTATTTTGTGCGAAAGACCATTGCGCACAAAGAAGAATTACAAATAGTCCGATAATGTTTGTTTTCATAATGTTTGTTGTTACTGATTAAATTTTTTTACAAATGTTTTCTATAAAACGCCTTGAGTTTACTTATTGCCTGTTCTACATATTCAGGAACATAGTAGGTTTGAATATGCGTTGCTCCCGGAATAAGGTATAGTTCCTTTTCTGCAGTCCCGGTAGCTTTTTCAAAAGCATCCTCGGTCATATAATAGGTATCCGCTTTGCTTCCGGCCATCATCAACAATGGCTGATTTATTAAGTCCATATTTGATGTCGCATCAAATTCCATCAAATCGAGTAAACTGCTCATTGTGTATCGAAAAGTAGAGTTTGGATGAACATGTGTTCTGTGGTAGTAATAATGTCCTTCACGATAAAGATCAAAGGGCATTTTATCAGCCACTTCATCGGTTGCAACAGTGTTGGCAGCATAGAGTACTTCACCTCCTGCTGCTTCCTGTGCACGGGCATCAGAGGCTTGTTTTAACCGTTCCTGAATCGTTTCTAACTGAGAGTCCCTGAAACCATTTTTTCTTACAACACCTGAATTAAACATGCTTAGTGTTGCCACTGCTTTAAACCGCTTATCAGTTTGTGCAGCAGCCAACGTATAACCACCGCCACCACATACTCCCAGAACACCCAGCTGCTCAGCATCTACTCCGTTGTATTGTGTAATATAATCTGCCATTCCGCGAATGTCATTAATCCGGTTAGCGGGTTTATCCACGTTACGCGGTTCACCACCACTTGCTCCCTGGTACGATGCATCAGCAGCAATGGTAATGTAACCCGATTCTGCCAAACGCTGTGCATACAATCCGGCAACCTGCTCCTTTACACCTCCGTTAGGGTGCGCAACAACTATAGCAGGGTAACTTTTTGAAGGATCATAGTTCGCGGGTGTGTAAACATTGGCAGCGATTTCAAGACCGTTTAGGTCATAGCTAACAGGATGTATATTTACTTCTCCTGATTTATTCTCAGTTATTGCATCTTGATATACAAGATCGAAAGGATTTTCAATCTCGTTTTGTCCGAAGGAAATGATGCTTGCAGTTACTAACATTATTGTCAGGATTTTATTTATGATTATTCGTTTCATCGTTTAAACTTAATTATAAATCAAGTTTTCTTTCTCCCATCCATGTTACCATTGCTGGATCTCGATGATCAAAAAAGCTGCTGGCTTTCATGTCCAGCGCTGCGATACGTTCAAAGTCTTCAGCACTTAATTCAAAATCAAAAATGTTGAAGTTCTCTTCCATTCTTTCTTTACGTACTGATTTTGGAATTGCAACTACACCTCTTTGAATCAACCAACGAAGCACTACCTGGGCAACAGATTTATTATACGTTGCACCAATTTCAGCTAATAATTCATTAGTAAAAAGATTGTTCCTTCCTTCGGCGAAAGGCCCCCACGATTGCATTTGAACACCGTTCTCAGTGAGGAACTTCTGTGTTTCAACTTGCTGATTGAAAGGATGTGTTTCAATCTGATTCACCATCGGAGCAATTTCATTGAATGTAATCATATCCATAACTCGGTCTGGTTGAAAATTGCTCACGCCAATGGCTCTAATTTTTCCTTCTTTATAGAGTTCCTGCATGGCTCTCCACGATCCATGAACATCGCCATAAGGTTGATGAATCAGGTAGAGATCGAGATAATCAAGTTGCAGTTTTTTCAATGAACTCTCGAAAGATATTTTTGTGTTTTCGTAACCGGTATGCTGAACCCATAATTTTGATGTGACAAACATATCTTCCCTTAAAACTCCACTTTCTTTTATCGCATTTCCTACTGCAATTTCATTCATATATGAAGAGGCTGTATCAATCAGGCGGTAACCTGTTTCGATAGCATTAAGAACACTATTTTCACATTCTTCCTGATTTGCAATTTGAAATACGCCAAATCCAAGGATTGGCATTTCGACTCCGTTGTTTAATGTTACTGTTTTCATTTTCTTTTTAACCAGTATTATTTATCAAGTCCCTTTTCGATCAACCAATCTTCCATCAGATCAGCTATTTCCACATTATTTAAATCCGAAAAGGGGAAGTGTGTGTTACCTTTAATTCCTATTTCCGGCAGATGAATAACTGTCACATCACCTCCATGTTTGTTTACCGTATCTCTCCAAATTCTGGCCATTTCAAGCCGTACACGCCAACCATCTGTTCCTGGGTTTGGGTCAGGACTTTCAGGAATAAAATCTCCATAGTAGATGATGATGGGTATCTCTGTGAGCTTCATAAAATCTTCCATAGAAATACTTACCGGTTCAAGCGATCCCGAAGAACTTTCAAGTGCAGTAGGAACCTCTCCTTCAGGAAAAACAAAACCGCTACCGGGTTCGTAGGAGACAACTGCTTTTATATTCTGATTTTTAATGGCAGTCAACCATCCCATACCACCTGAATGCGAGTGAGTAAGCAAAATACCATCACCAATCTTATCAAACAGTGCAGAAACAGCACTTACATTCACATCATAATCGATTGGTCCGATATTGGGAACCATTTGTCTGAAATACTGATTGAGTGTTTCTTCATCCTGAGCGAACTGAACTCCGGGGAAAAAGTTGGGCCACTCTCCTACACGAAAAGTATTAAACCAAAACTGTTCATCCGGAGTTGGAGTGATTGTACCTTCAGCCATACTTCGGGCTGCATTTCCCCTACGTGGCTGATCTAATAAATACACGCTATACTTTTTGCGCAAAAACAGGTTCTGAAATCCTTCTCTGCCATCTGGTGTAGTTTCAAAGGTTTTTGAGAACTGACCAATGCCATGCCACATTACCAACGGGTATTCGTGTGCTTCTGCCGGTATCTGATAAAATACATAAGCATGATCGCCATGAAAAGTTTGTCCTTCAGGTGTACGTGTAATGGTATTAAACGTACCGGGATTCTCTTTTACTGTTCCTCCAACGGCAAAACTTCCCTGATCCTTAATCAGCAACAAATCGTTATTTGTTGTTGTACAAGAAGAGAAGCTTATTACAACTATAAACAGGAAATATAAATTCCATTTTTTTGCACGCTCAACAAAGGCGGCTGATGACTTCCAAACTGAATCTAAGTTGTTATAAGAATTTTCCATTTTCATTTTGTTAAAATTTCACATTACAAATGTAAGGCGTTGTAGTATAGCAATTTGTATAGAAATTACGGTATTGTGTACCATTTTTACTGAATTAGCGTTAACGAGTTTCATTGCATGATGAGAATGCTTAAATTTGATTTATTAAATAAGATGAAATGGAAAAGATGAACAGATTTGAGACGGTAACTGAATACAATATTTTTAATAATCATGAGACCTTACATCCACTGGTAAGTGTAATTGATTTCTCGAAAGCTGATCCACGGAGATTAATACGAACTTATTTTGGATTTTACTTAGTATTACTCAAAGACGTGCATTGCGGAGATTTGAGGTATGGAAAAAATACTTACGACTACCAGGAAGGTACCTTAATATTTATTGCTCCGGGACAAATTCTGGATATGGAGCCAAGTGTAGAGTTATATCAACCCAAAGGACATGGTGTAATTTTTCACCCGGATTTAATAATGGGAACTGATTTAGGACGGCATATCGAGAAATATTCCTTCTTCGATTACAATACAAATGAAGCTCTACATATTTCAGAACGTGAGCGTCAGATGATAATGGACAGTTTTGGAAAGATTAAATATGAACTGGAACATGCGGTGGATAAACACAGTAAAGAAATTATATCGGCAAATATTGAGCTACTATTGAAGTACTGTGAACGTTTCTATGATCGACAGTTTATCACCAGGGATAATGAAAACAAAGGTATTCTTGAAAAGTTTGAGCTGTTACTGAATGACTATTATTCATCGGACAAACCACAGACGCTGGGATTGCCTTCGGTAGCCTACTTTGCTGATGAACTTAATTTGTCATCCAATTATTTTGGTGATTTAATGAAGAGAGAAACCGGGAAATCCGCAAAGGAATATGTACAGATCAAAATCATCGAAATTGCCAAGAAGAAGATTTTCGAATCAGACAAAACAGCACGTGAAGTTGCCTATGAATTAGGATTTAAATATTCACAGCATTTTAGCAGAATGTTTAAAAACGAAACTGGTTATACTCCTAATGAGTATAGGAACTTGAATTGATACAACAATGAATGAAATCCATTATTGCACCAATTCACTGTACTTAACTTAAATACAAATCTGCCCCAAGTTCATCAATTTGGGTTAAAAACAAGACTTGCAATTAAAATGTTAACACACTGGTATCCGTCGCCTTTATAGCATTGGTAAGCGGTGCCCCCATAATATCTACATTTATACCAAGCCCTTTTAGCTGGTCGGTTACCCCGTACATATTGGCACAGGTAACACAGGCATTCAACTCAACTCCTTTTTCCATCATGTCTTTCAGTTTAGCCTGAACATCTTTGTTTTCGGCAACCAGTTTTGCTGATGGCCCCCAGATTATCACAGAAACTTCTTCGAAAAGTCCGAATTGTTTGGCAACTCCGGTGTACATCAGAGCTACACGTTCAGCAACCATTGGGTCGTCGCTGGTCCAAAGCACCATTAGTTTGTTTACTTCGGTTGCGGGTTTTTCCTGTGCAATGCTTGCGTTGTTTGCAACAACCATAACTGTTATTGCGAGAAAGAATACTTTTACAAATTTCATAGTTTAAAATTTTAATAATTAATGATTTTTTATTTGATCTTCAATATTTTACTAGTCGTTTAAAAACGGAGCAATACTTTCCCATACCGCAGGGAAGTTTTGCATAAACACCACATGTCCGGTGTTCGGAATAATACTCAGTTGACTGTTGGGAATCATGTTATAAGCATTAATAACGTTTGGCAACGGAGCATTCAGGTCGCGTTCGCCTGCCATTACCAGAACAGGACATTCTATGGACATAAACAACTCTTTACTTGCCTCCATGGTATTGTAAAAGCTCTCCATGTCTTTCCAGAAATCTTCGATTCGGTCTGGTTCGGGCATCAATGCCAGTTTTTCCTTCCACATATCACCTTCCGGCTTCATATCAAAAACTACTTTTCGTAATCCGGGTATTTGTTCGCCTGCACCAATGGCAATTAGCTTTTTTACCCGGTCGGGGTACATGCTTGCAACCTTATAGCCAGTGTATGCACCATCACTAAAACCGAGCAGAGTAACACTGCCGCCGGTAACTGCATTAACCACTGCCATTACATCGTTGGCTTTTAACTCGTAGGTTATTTTAGCAGTACCTATTTCTGATTTGGTATGACCACGCGTAGCCATGGCAATTACCTGGTAATTCTGATTTAGTTTTTCAATAAAACCAGCCATTTCATCAATCGATCCCATTATTCCACCATGCAACAAAATAATAGGTTCGCCACTGCCATAAACTTCGTAATACAGTTTTGCATCGCCTGCCTGCACATAATGTCCGGCATCGGGATTGTTACCGTATGATGTTCTTTGGATTTGTTGTGCCTTACCAGATAAGGAAAGCATAACAACCAGATTTATAAGAAAGATTAATTTTTTAATTCTCATAGCTATATATTTTTTACTGATTTGAGATTGCGTAATCGAATTTTAAAATCCTTCCCTTTCTCCGTTTTTTGGCATGCCGGAATAATGTACATGGACAATTCTCCATTCTTCTCCAATCTTTTTCAATACCTGTGTTTCCCGACCTTTGCTTTGCATTGATTCCGGATTCTCTCCACTAAAGACAGCATCATAAATCCAGTAAAACTCAACTACTGCCATGTCGCCGTAAAGCTGAATAGTTTCATTATAACTTTTTAAATCGCGTTTGGAAAAACGGCTTCCAAACATTCCATAGATACCGGATTTGATTTCTTCCCAGCCTTTTTCATGCCCTTTTGGGTGTATAAAACTAACTTCCGTAGTTGTTAACCAAAAAGTTGCTGCCAGTGTTGTATCGGCCAGGTTAATGGACTTTTTGTACGCTTCAATTATGCTTTTTATGGCCGCTGTATCTTTTTGTTGTTTATCAATGGCACTTGCTTTATGCACATTAAAAACAGTAGCCACTAATATTGATACTACGAAAACAAACAATCCTTTTTTCATATTTATAAGTTTATGAGATTTTAAAACAGCTTTTACAGAAATCAGAAGAAGAACTTTTCCAAAGTTTGAAACTTTGGAAAAGTTCTTCTGTCGTTTTTAAAATGGTGTTCCTTCTACTACTTATCGTAAACACCATTCACTTCCCCACTAATCACCATTATTTTATTGAAATCGGGAAGATGAACTACTTCCGGAAGACTGGTTGTTCCAAAATCGATATAAACGAGTTTCTCGTTTTCCGATTTATTCAACACTACATGCGCTCCTTTTTCACCGGTTGGGAATCCAATAACATCGCCAGCTTTTACAGTTATTTCTCCATCGATTGTACGAACCACACCGGTTCCACTGATGAAGTAAAAAACTTCTTCGTTGCTTTCATGGTAATGATAACCGTAAGCGTAATTTCCGGGATCTACCTCCACAAAATTGGCTCTGCACTTTGAAGTCTCTTCGTCAGGAATAATGTTTTTCTGGGTAAACTGATTTCCGTCACGGTCGATAAGCTGACCTTCCAAAGTTTCTACATTTTTAACTATCAAATTTTTCATAACATCATTATTTTTTATTGTTTGAATACTTCAAAATTCGGCATCCGGCTACACATGTGCAAACAGGTTCGTTACCTAACCTAGAGGTTAGAATTGCAGATTATCAGACATTTACAACCTGAAAATATTTTTAAAAAAGTTAATCTTTTCACAAATGGTAACATTCATTTAGTCCTTTTACTCTCCAAAAGAGATTATTGGTTAGTTTTGTGATGAATTAAAAACAGTAATTATGCGTAAATTAGATCCGCTTTACCCAACCTGCCCCATCCGAAATGTTATAAACCGAATGAGTGATAAATGGTCGCTATTAATTTTAGGTACGCTTAATCAGAATGGTATTATGCGGTATAAGGAATTAAACAAATCCATTCCGGATATTTCTCAGAAAATGCTTTCGAGTACACTGAAACGTCTGGAGGAGGATAAATTAATCAACAGGAAAATGTATGCAGAAATTCCTCCACGTGTTGAATATTCGCTTACTAAAACCGGCAAGGAATTTATGCCAGCTGTTGATATGATGGTGAGCTGGGCGTTGAAGAATTTTGACGTGATTGTTAGTTGATAAGCTAATTAAATAACAATTTTCAGGAATATAATTGCTGTTATCTCAGATATAAAAAAATTAGCTTACTTTAATCCCAGTATTACCAATTAAGAAATAATGTTGTCTTCAAGTGAGAATCTTCATATCATTGAAAGTTTAGGATTAATAATTGTTTCCCACAATAATTTACTCGATCAGCAAAGTGTTGAAAGAGTAATTACTGATTTAAAAAGCAATCCACTTTTCCGAAAGGAATATTCCATCTTAATTGATATCAGAAAAGCAAATACAGGGTTAAACTTTGCAGAAATTGAAGATCTTAGCCACTTTGTATTTGATAAAATTGATGATACGGGATTAAATAAATTTGCCATCCTTACTTCCGAATCATTGCTCAATAAAGCGGTACAGTATGTTCGAAGCTATAAACATTCTTCAAAATACCAGGTCTTTTCCGCACTGGAACCAGCACTGCACTGGCTAAAGGTTCCGCAGGACAGAAAGTCACAAATTGATTTGAAATTAAGCTATTTAAATCAATAAAATGAGCAGAATTATAAAGAGAAATATATAGGATCAATTCACAAATTCGGACTAACCTCGTATAGGTGGACAATACTATTCCTGCCAGTCAGATACCAACCCTATAAACTCCTGTCGATATCCGAATGGATCGAAAGAAACCGAATTTTCGAGCAGGTCAAGAACCAATTTTTTCGAGGCGGTTCCTTTGTATTCTGATTGTTTCATTACAAGTCCCAATCCACCAACAGCAGCAGCAAATTTCATGTTCTCTGATGATGCAGCGATATCTTGTGCGGTGCCATTTACTTCGTGCATTATCAATTGGCTTTCGCTTGCGTTTGGCTTTTTATACCTAAAATCGAATTGTGCAAATTTTTCATTCATTGTTCCATCAGTAAGCACCAGTTCGTAAAGCGCTGTAATGGTTTGCGAAGAACCTATTTCTCCGGCATCGGTTGAATCGTTTTCAAAATCTTCATTTTCCAGACTTCGGTTCTCGTAACCAATAAGGCGGTAAGAGTCAACCCTGTTTTCATTAAATGTCAACTGTATTTTTGAATCTTTTGCGACCGTGAAGAATTTACCAAATTCGTGTGTAAACACTTTTTGTATCTGATTGGCATTGTCGATGTATTCGTAATTACCATTTCCTTTATTGGCAATTTGCTCCATCATATGGTCGTTCAGGTTTCCACTTCCAACACCCAGTACAGTTAAATAAATTCCCGATTCGCGTTTTTCTTCAATCAATTCAACCAACTCATCGGTTGACGACGGACCAACATTAAAATCTCCGTCAGAACCTAAAATCACCCGGTTGTTGCCATCCTGAATGTAGTTTTCTTCTGCAATATCGTAAGCCGTTAATATTCCGGCTGCACCTGCAGTAGAACCACCGGCACCAAGTTTATTTATTGCTTCTTTAATTTTATCCTTCTCATCTCCATATGTCGAAGGGAGTAATACACCGGCCTCTCCGGCATAGGTAACAATTGCAATTTTATCCTGGTCCTTTAAGTTATCTGTCATGGTTTTAAATCCCGACTTAAGAATACCTAGTTTCTCCGGGGAATTCATCGAGCCGGAGACATCGATTAAAAAAACATAGTTCGAATTTGGCAGTTCATTCTCAGGAATGGTTTTTCCCTTCATTCCTAAACGCATAAGATAATGATCCGTATTCCAAGGGCAACTTGCTATTTCAGAATTCAACGATACATTTTCACCACTTGTCGGTTCAGCGTAATCGAAAGTAAAATAATTGAGGTATTCTTCAATTCGTACCGAAGCTTTAGGTGGCGTTTGACCTAAATAGAAGAAGCGTCTCATATTCGCATACGATCCGCCATCGGCATCAACCGAGAATGTAGAAATCGGTTGATCACTAACTTTTATGAAAGGATTTTCTTCATAGTCATTGTAGTTTTCGCGATAGCTGTCCTCATAGTTGTCCTGACCTGAATCCATTAAAGCGGCAAGGTACATTTCATTGTATTTGACATCACTAGTTTCATCTTCAGTGCAAGCATTAAATAGGAACAAAAGTAAAACTGCGGCGGAGAATAGCTTTGTTTTCATAGTGTTTGTGTTTATTTATAATTGTTAATATAAATTCGAACAATATCTTACCGAAACATAATGGCGACACCAAACGAAAGCCGGTTGAGATCCTCTTTGTGCTCCCACTCATCAAACTGATTATTGCCGTAATCCTTTCGTGCTGTGGATTTTGTTTTCTGATGCCGGTATGCCGCCGTAAATAATAAATCGCTGTTTTCGTTTAACGGCACTTTTACTCCTACTTCGGGATTAAACATTAAGCCTCCATAATTCCGAAGTTCGCAATCGGTAATACTATAAGGAGACCAATCCAAATAGAGTTCATCGTAGTGTTTGGCTTTAAAACTCCCAAATGAATGTCCTCCTTTGAGTACGATAAACGGAGAAATTTTATCATCCCAGAATGTGTAACGTAATTCTGCAAAAAGCGGATAGAGATTGTGATCAAAAATTTCAAATCCAACTCCAACTCCGGCCGCCCAATGTTCGTTGAACATATAGCCATTGGTAATGGTGAATGAAGGAATAGCCGTAAGTTCGCTGTGGGTATTTGCCTGAGTAGATATATTGGCATAATCGATCAGCGGATACGCATCATAATCATAGGGTTGGTAATAAATTACCTGATCGGTTACCTGCTTGTTACCAAATAAAAGGCTGAATTGCATTAAATTATAATATCCTTTTGCTTTTCTGTTAGTAAGAATGCTTTGACTTGCATCATTTTTTAGATTGGTATTCAGCTCATTTACAGGTTGAGCAAAACTACTGAGTGCGAACATAAACGATAAAGTGATCAGACAAATCTTTTTCATAAGCAGTATTTTATGGGATTAGTTTTATATTTTCAAGATTACTAATATCATACAGAAATAATCCTTGTGCATTTGCTACGGCCAGCACATTTCCGTCCTTCGACCAACAGGTTCCGGAAATATCAGAGTAGTTGGTAACAAGCTGAAGTTCGTCTTCTGCTGGAATGTATACCGCTAGTTCGTTGCCAAGAGTAATTAAATGGTTTTCAACTCTGAATATTGATGTGGCATTTGTTGGTATTTCATAATCTACATATCTTTCCATGTAGGCTGATTCATTGCTTTTATATCCACCCCATATTGATTGACCTGACAAAACGTAGAAAACCTGCATACCAGGTAAATAAGTAATATCTATTGGTCTGAACGTGGGAAAATACAGATGATAACTTACCGGGTATCTTTCATCATAAACCATACAATCCGAATAACCTCTGGCGCCATTAGTTTCAACACCCAAAATAAAAACCAGACTGTCCTGAAAGAACATTCGTACCGGGTAAGCATTTGAATAGTAGTAAGGAGGAGCATAATTTCCCCATGGCTCGGTCCATAAATCTTCTTCCCTTGAACTAAAAGCTCCCGACCGATATGCACAGATAGCCCAACTATTGTAACTGCCGTAACTGCGTATTTCTTCCAAGCCCAGCTGTATCATTCCAATATATGGCTTGTCAAAAACAGGTTGTTCTGTAAACCAGAAATCAGGAATTTCTTTAGTTGTCAAACTATCGTAGAGCTTATCGTATTCTCCAAAATCAAGATTGGGATCCTTTTCTGTTACCACTCCAGTAAGTTCATGCCTCTCTGATCCAACAATAAGTCCTTTCCCCTCTTCATAGGGAATATTCCATCCAGTTTTATAGCTTGTGAAGTGGTTAAAATAATTCTCTTCCCGATGTAAAAGAGTTGCCTGAAGCGGTTCGCTTACATCAAGAATTACCAAGTCTACAAGATTGTTACAATAAAAAAGGTTCCCGGCAATTTCAAAGTCTTTTATATACTTGCACTCAATAAAACACTGATAACTTAAACTCTCCCCATTCTTTTCATAAACGTGAACTCCTTTGAGTAACTCACCTACGAAATAGTAGTTATCATTTGAAACAATTTTAAAAGGAGATTCCTGAGGTGATTCAGCTTTTACCTGTATTTTTCCAACTTCACCCATATCCAGATAAACCGGATAATCTTTCGATTGAGTAATTATTTTCGAGTATCGATAAATATCTTCATACTCATCCTCACATCCAACTAAAAAAACAATTAAGAACAAATACAAGAGCTGTTTCATAAGGTTACGTTATTAGTTGAGTTCTGATATTTAAAGAGATAGATGAATTTTAGTTCGAAAAGGTTGCGTACATAATGTTATTTTTTGAAAACAGGCCGACGAGATGCGGTATTTATTGCTGAATTAGTCGGGCAAACGTTCAAACCTTTTTATTTCCTCCAGCGCCTCATCCCAAGCCGCTTTACTGGAAATAAACAGATGGGCATCGGGTCGTTTATTCAATGCACTATCCAAACATCCGGCCGGAACCACCAAAAGTTTACCATTCATTTGTAGGTTGGGTAATGCCGAACCGCATGTTGCACAAAAAGCTTTGGCATGATTGGTTTCGGGCAGCTGAAAAACCCGGATTTTGGTTTCCGTTTTTATCCATTCCAACCTAGCACTTGTTGAAAATAAATTGGCGGCATGCGCCGATCCGGTATCTTTCCGGCAATAGCTGCAATGACACAAATAAAAACTTTCGAAATCGCCAACAACTTTAAATTGAACTGCTTTGCACAAACAAGATCCGTAGTATTCCATATTGTTATTAATCTTTGTTCCGATTTAGTTGTTCTTCCAATCTTACTATTTTCTTCCTATTTGTTTTCAACAGGACACGAAAGGATTCGCGCGACAGCGAGGATGATGGCGCCGCTGCTTTTTTAATCCGGGCTGGCACTATTCTTTTACTGATACCGCCCTCTATTTCTCAAATTTTCTGTAGCAATTATAACAAACTGGTTTTAGCATTGAGGTATTCTCAAATTCGCCGCAACTGTGGCAAACATTCTCTTCATACTCGGGATTCTCAAATTGAGCCCACGTTGAAAAACATTCCCAACAATATGGTCTTTCAATGTCGTAAGGGATTCGTGTCTCACAACGGATGCAATAACCTCTTTTGTTCTTTTTGTTTTCAGATTTATTCTCTGTTGAGTTTTTCTCATTAAAAAACTGGCGGTTTGTGCGAGCAAGTTGAATTACCTCTGATGACTGGATTATTGATTTGGTTTCGTTAACAGCCTTTTCATAAAGGTTTGAATCATCTTCTTTTGTAATGCGAACTCCCATCTCACGGTTATTCTTCTCCGAAAATTCATACATATTCATGGAAGTTATTACCATATCACTTTCGTTGTAATAACATTTTGCGTGCAAGTTCTCAAAGAAATATAACTCAACATTTAATTCGGCAAGCGAGTTGCGCTCATTTGGCTTTAAATCGTCTTTGCCATAAATTATTACAATTTTTACTTTTCTATTCGAAGCGTCTTTTAATCTTTCAAAAAAGGTTTTAGATAGTTGAAGGTAAGGAGAAACCAATGTAAGCTCCCTTTTCGACTCTATGATAATATTTTCTATCCAGTAAGAAATTCCGTTGGTTGTTAAAAATTCTGCCATGGTTAATTATTAGAAATTAGGTTTGAGTTTTAATCGTATGTATTTGTTTTCAGTTCTTAAATCTTTGGGAATTATTTATTCCACTCCAACCAAATCAATCTCTTTCATCAACCGGCCGGTTTCGGTGAGGGCTACTATTATTTTTTGGTAGTGTTCAATATCGTGGAATGTTAGTGTGCGGCCTTTGCGGTCTTTTAGCCATTTTTGTGCAGGCTGGTAGCCGCCAATATAAAATTCCCAGGCACTTTGCGGCACATTGGCAAAATATTGGGTGCTGTTAATGTATACATCGCCTAAATAATCGGGGTGTTCTTCGCCCGGAGGCGTGCAGTCATAATCATACATTTTAAACACGGGTTTATCTACCTCGTTGGTACCGGCCTCGGGGTAAGTGGTTATGGCTTGCTCTACCGTTGGGCTTTCGAGCAAATGGATTTGCCTTAATTCTCCACCCAGTTTTACCAATTGCCAAAAGGTTTCGGTGTTTTTGGGGTATGGTACGCGCGGAAAATCAATTTTTAAAAACTCTTTGTATTTGGCGCGGTAGGCAGGCGAATGCAGCACCGCATAAATATAATCGAGGATATCGATGGGCGCAAAAGTAAACTCGCCGTCTTCTACCTCGGGTGTAAACGTTAAGCCGGTGGCTTTGGCTATTTGCTGTACTATTTTGGCATTTAGGTTGGGGATGCGCTCTTGTTGCTGATCAAATATCTCTTGTTCACCATGTCTATTAAAATATCTATACAAAGGAGCAGTATAACCATTAGCAAATGCAGTGCCTAGTAAGTGTAAGTCAATCATTTTGTTTGAAATGAAAATAGTATTAAAACTATTACCAGGAAAAGACCTCTCAAATACTATTGCATAATTATCTTTGTTCACTATGTGTTCTGAAACCTTTTCTCTAGGATATGCATGAAATCCCTTAGACTTACCAGTATAATATGTGTATCTTTTGTCAAAGGGTCGATATGCAATCTCAATTAACTCAGGTGAATTATTTTTTAAATCATTTTGAGCATTAATAATTTTCCAATCCCTTCCATCTTTCTTTTCAGCGTACACCTTTCTAAAATTATCAGGCTCAAGATTTATTAAATCATCTTTAGTCCGTTGTATTATCTCTTTGTCAAAGCTTATTACTAAAGAATCCCTTTCGGTTTTAATACCAGTAGCGTAAGTTTCAAAAAGTTCATTAATCTTTATCCCCTTTGAATATTTTTTTTCGAGAGAAAAATCTTTAGGAGAAAAGAAATAGTTAGGTTTAATTGGATTCAGTTTTGTAAAATCAACTTGCGCTAAACTATGTGAATTAAGGAAATCATACTTAATTGATCTATCTCCCCATACGTCGTAATGATATACTTCACAATTATTTTTATTATTTGTTTTTTTGATCAGAAGGATAATAGCCACCCCCTGCTGAATATCAAATACGTTTTTATCTGGGTTCCCTTCTGGTGTAAGTTCTTTCCTTAGAGCACTACCGTGTAGATCCAATATATATATTAAATCAAAAGATTCCATTATTTGCTTTCTGAACTGACGATGAATTAAACCATCTATATATCCATTGTTAGAAATAAATGCCAAGACTCCTTCATTATTCTTTTGTAGCAAAAATTGGCTAAAACGGAAGAATTTTAGATAATCATCAGACAACGGATTTATATTCTTTTCATTTAGGTCCCTTTTATAGTCTACCATTAACTTTTCAATCCATTCTGACTTATTAGAACTACTGACACTGTATGGTGGATTACCAATAATGCACATTACTGGTGTATCGCGTTTAATGTGGTTGGCTTCGTTGGCTTCGTTGCTTAGCCAGTTGGCCCACAGGGTTCCGGTGTCGGGGTGGTGTTTTTCGAGGCTGTTGGTAAGGTAAATGTTAAAACGTTTGGTACCACCCCGCCCTGCCTGAGGGGAAATTTTGTAGCCGGTATCGTGCAACAACATATCGAGTTTTAGGTGTGCCATGGCGTAGGATGCCATTAGCAGCTCGAAACCATTAAGGCGCGGAATAAGGTGCTCGTCGACGTAAGCACTCCAGGCTCCCTGCATGCTTTTAAATTTGGTGTGGTAAATGTGTTTTACTACTTCGGCCAAAAAGGTTCCGGTTCCGGTGGCGGGGTCGAGCACCTGTACTTTGTGCACCTCCAACTCCTGCATTTTTTTACTGCCCTGCACGGGCACTTTTATTTTTGTTTTTGCGGTGTCGGCCAAACCCTGTGGCAGGTCGAACTCGGTTTTTAGTATATCGTCTACGGCGCGTACAATAAAATTCACCACCGGCTCGGGGGTGTACCACACACCGCGCGCTTTACGCAGTTTGGCATCGTACTCGGCCAAAAAGGTTTCGTAAAAATGAATAATGGGATCTTGTGTTTGTGTGCTTCGGCCAAAGTTATGCAGCAGGGCATCAAGGTTTACCGCCCTAAAAACCAGTGCCAGGTTATCAACCGTGCGTTTTATCCGTTCGTCGATATCGGGACCGGCAATGTAGGTAAACAGTTTTTTCAGAAAAGGATTGGTTTTGGGTATCAACTCGGCAGCCTCGTAGCGGCTAAAGTCTTCGGGTGTTTGGTCGTGGTAACGCGCGGCAAACATTCCGTAGGCCAGCGTTTGTGCATAAATGTCGGCAAATCCTTTTGGTGTGAGGTCGTGTATCAGTATGTTTTTAAACGATTCGTACTGATCGTTTAGCGTTGAGTTTTCGTCGTTTTCGTTGTCGGCAGTAAGTGCGCGTTCAACAATATTTTGCAGCAGGCGTGCTTTGGCCGCCATCATACCGGCCAGTTTTTTCCCCGAGCGTATGGTCTGCCCTACGTAGGTACAAAAATCGCGCACCAGGTTTTCGAAGTTCGTAAAGTTATCAGGTAGGGGCTTAATGCTGTCTCCGTCAATTTCGCCAATGCGTATTTCGTGTACAAGCTCGCCCTCTTTAAAAAACTGAAACCAGAGGTAATCGGTAATTATCAGGTTGTCGAGTGCGTTTTTATAGCGGGTAAACTGCTCCGTGTATTGTTTGCCGTTCAGGTCTTTGCCAATGTCTTTGGCCTCGATGTAGCCAACGGGTATTTTCCCCTTTGTAATTACATAATCGGGGTTTCCGCAATCGGTAACTTTCGATGGTTCGTTGGTAATTTCCACTTCGGTAACCAATGTGCGGATAAGGCTTTCCAAATCGCCACGATAGGTATGTTCGCTTGATATGCCCGATTGATAACGATTATTAAGAACAGCTAAATATTCGGAGACAGTCATAATTATGGGTTCTGATTTTTTACGAATGCCCAATTTAGCAATTATTTCGTGATTATGGATTTATGTAAAGTGGAATATTAAGGGGTATTCTTTTTAACCTTTCTTATCAGATCCGGATATGCAACAAAAAGCTACCGGTCACAAATTGCCATCTATATGGAGAAAACAATTTTATTCCTTTTTAAGGATGGGAATATGTTAACAGGACTGCTATTATTGTTTTTTAAATTGATACCTATAAAATCCAATTCCCTTATGGGCAGAAATTATGATTTCGGAATTAGCTGCTTTGATATCATATTCTCCGTCTAAAACTAAGTTACTGTCAAAGTCAGCATACCATCCATTCTCATCAATAAAAATGATTTTATTTCCCTTTATCTCAAAATTTCCAGTACCTCCTGCAGGTAGGTGGTTATCGCCACTTGAACACGAATAATTTCCATTTTCAAATTCGATGGTTACTTCATTCGAAAGCTCCATTTCGTCATAGAAAATAGGATCTTCGGAATACTCAACAGTAAAGGTGCCTATATAAACACCTTGTAAGTTTGAAATGGAAAGTTCTTCGTCTTTGCTGCAGCTTACAAAACACATAATAATAAGTGCTAAGGTGATATTCTTTATTTTTAAACGGTATCTCATTCTTGTCTGGTTTTTATTCAACCAATATTTGATATACTCCACTGTGTTCATTCTGTTCAAAATCCAAACCGTCTATTCCTATTTCATTGTACCTTGTATAAGCACAGCAATTTTCATTGATTACTTCGGCATCGACATACAATGTAAAGAGATGTTCCGTTGAACTTTCAATAGAATAATTAGCGATCTGGGTTTCCCAACCGATGGTATGAATTCGAATAATATTCGCATCGTTTTCATCAATAAAATCAAAATCAACATTGCTTTGGTCATCAAGATTTATAACCTTAATGTCATCAGCGTTTAAAACCCCTGTAGTAAAAAGATTTTCTCCTGATGTTTTATCAACCAATTCAAAATAAAATGGCGACGGAGGAGTAAAACAATCGATACCATCACAATTGTTGTTATCATTGTTTTCGCACGACCAAGCTGTAATTGCAAAAATGAAAACTAGATAGATTAGTGGTATTCTCATAATTATTTTTTTGGGTAAGGTTTTATATTATGATTGTTTTGTTGAGATTAAGGTTGCGTGGCTTTTACAATTAAATAAAGCTTTCTTAACTATTACACCGCTACCGTACGATTGTTTCGTATGGTTTTTGGATTAAAGCGGAACGCGATGGAATCGCGCACCAGCGAGGGGAAGAAAGGAGCAGAGAAAATGCACACCACTGCACCCGCAATGCAATTTGCAAATTGTTATCACACCTTATTTTTCAATTTCATATAGCACACACTTTTCCAATGCTTTAAATTCAGAAAGTAAAGGATGAATAAAACTTTTAGTTTTTTTCATTCCAATTTTTATCATCACTTTTTCTGATTTATTATTTATCTCTGGACAGAATGATTTAATGTTTTTCAATCCAATTTCGTTAAATGCAAATTCTAGGCATTTTTTCGCTCCTTCTGTTGCAAATCCATTTCCCCATTCAGCTTGAGCTAATCTCCATCCAATATCTACGCAGGGAGTAAAATCAGATTCAAAAGTTTGTTCGGCAATTCCTATAAAACCTATAAATTCATTATTATCCAATTTGTCAACGGCAAAGTAGCAGAATCCATTTTTAGAAAATTGTTTTATCATTCTTTCAACGAATTCATCGGTTTGTTCCTGTGTTGGAATAGTCGGGAAATGTTCCATCACTTTAACATCCGAGTTAATCAATCCCATTTTAGATTTGTCCTTCTCAGTCCAAGTTCTAAATCCTAGTCTATCAGATTTGAAAATATAATTATTCATTCGGTCTCTTCTAACTGTATGGTAACGGTTGGTGTGTGTGTGTGGCGTTGGGCATTTCAGCGCACTTCACTGCCAAACTACTAATGTGTTGATTAAGTGAACTCATGTTTTTATTTGCCACCTGCTGCCCAATGACATATGACACATTGTTTGTGCTGGGCTTTTTTATTCCGGATATTAAATGTCATTTATTAATAATAAATTTATTGCTTTTTATTTCGATTCTAAGTATTTCTTTAGAGTAAGCAGGACTGATTAATAAACTCATTGATAAATTAAAAAAAGTTCTTCATATTTCGTTATTTTGTAAAAAAGAATAAACATGAAATATATTTCAATTCTGTTGATGTCTTTACTTTTTGTTTGTTGTAAGAACGAAAGCAAACAGGGTGAAATTGCAAAAAAAAGAATTTTCCCAAGTCATAACTACAACTATGTTAGTATCGACAATAACAAAGTGAAATATTCTGAAACCATTTATCTTCCGGTTTATTCTGATATTTACCAACAAGATGGAACAAAACGATACCCGATAACAATAACCGTAAGTATAAGAAACACATCACTCACAGATTCAGCTTATATACAGTCAACTTCTTACTATGATTCATATGGAAAGATACTCCAATCTTATGTAGATTCCACTATTTTAATTTCACCGCTGGAATCAATTGAATTTGTTGTAGAAGAAAAAGAAGACTTAGGAGGCGCTGGTGCAAATTTTATTATAGAATGGGCTGCTACTAAATATGCTGACCAAATATTAATTCAAGCTGTTATGGTTAATGCTTTTAATGGTTTTTCTTTTCAAACAAATTCTAAAATTATAAAGAAAGAAATTAGAGAGTAGTTATTACTTAATAACCCTTTATGGAATTTTCAATACTAACTGATATTGTTATAATATTTGCATTATCAACTTTAGTAAATTTAATTTTTACAAGATTAAAAATACCAACAGTTGTAGGGTATTTACTCACCGGTATCCTTGCCGGTCCTCATTTGCTATCATTGGTACATGGAAAACATGAAATTGAGGTTTTAGCCGAAATTGGTGTTATTTTATTGCTTTTTACTATAGGCCTGGAATTTTCTTTAAAACATCTGCTAAAAATCAGAAAAATTGTATTTTTTGGTGGCTTGCTGCAAGTCTCAATAACCGCCGGAATATTTTATATCACATCGGGTTTTTATGGGCTAAGTTGGCAAACAAGTATATTTATTGGTTTTCTTGCAGCTCTAAGTAGTTCAGCACTTGTGCTGAAACTATTGCAAGAACGTTCTGAACTTTCTTCTAACTATGGTCGAACCGTTTTGGGTATTCTTATATTTCAAGATTTATTATTAGTTCCATTATTATTGTTGGTAAATCTACTTGGGAAAAATGATGTTGATATTGCCAATGAATTATTATTTCTTACCCTAAAAGCATTTTTCATTATAGGATTGGTTTATGCGGGGAATAAGTGGCTTTTACCAAAGCTTTTACAATTGATAGCCATGACAAAAAACCAGGAGCTATTTATGATGAGTATTTTTCTCATTTGCCTTGCAATAGCACTTTTAACATCTCAGTTGGGGATGTCTCTGGCATTTGGTGCTTTTTTAGCGGGACTAATGATTTCTGAATCACAATACAGCCACAACGCATTTTCAAATCTAATTCCATTTAAAGATACATTTACAAGCTTCTTTTTTGTATCCATTGGTATGCTATTGGACATGAATTTTGTGATAGATAATTATCAACTGGTTATTTTTAGCGTAGTTCTGGTCATTATAATAAAAACAATAATTGCAGGTGGTACAGGATTTATTTTAGGTCATACCTTGCGCGGTACTATATTAGTTGGACTTGCACTAAGCCAAGTCGGAGAATTCTCATTTATCCTGGCCAAAATTGGACTAGACAACGCCATAATTAATTATTATTATTATCAGTTGTTTTTAGCTGTTGCAGTAATTACAATGGCTTTAACTCCCTTTTTAATGAGAATTTCAAAGCCACTGGCAAATGTTTTCTTGAAATTACCACTGCCAAAATTTTTGATAAATGGAATATTTCCGTTAAAAGAAATCGAAATACCGGATTTTAAAAATCATCTTGTAATTATTGGAACAGACACAAGCGCCCTAAAACTTTCTTTAATGGCCAAATTAAATAATATACACCATGTGTCAATTATTTTTGACCCACTAATTGCAAAAGAAAAAATTCAAAAAGGAGATTTCGTTATATATGGTGATGCTGTTAATGAACCAATATTATTAAAAGCTCATGCAGATACCGCAGAGATTATTTTAATTTCTGTTGGAAGATTAATCCCTTCCATGGCAATAATAGAAAAAGTTAGAAATCTAAATAAACAAGCATATATTATAGCTCGGGCAAAACATATTCAAAATGTGGAACAATTATACAGACTAGGGGCAGACCAGGTTTTACCTGAAAAACTTGAAATTGCAATAGATTTATTTAATAGAATTCTGGTTAGGAAATTATATCCACAAAAGGAGGTTAATCGCATTTTAACTCATATAAGAAATTTGAATTTGGGGAAATTCTCAGAGAAAGATATTATTAACCAACCAACAATATTTGATGACTTGTGGAATATGAATATTTCTGCAATTAATATAGAACCAAATTCTCTTGCTGATATGAAATCTCTTTCTGAGATTCAGTTGAGAAGTAAAACGGGAGTTACTCTTTTGGCAGTAAAAAGGGGTGCATCAATAATTGAACATCCAAATCCGAGTATCATTTTTCAGCCTAATGATATTGTTTATCTACTTGGTAATCCGGAACAAATTAATTTGGCTATTGAATTGTTTAACAAAGAATTTTAAACAGACTATGATTATTTACTTTAGCCCCTGCCTTACCACACGCGGCTTCCCGAAAACAGCACAATATGCAGATCGCTGTAACTCACTGATTACAGGCTTCCTGCAGCCGCATAATCGGCCAGCAAAAATCTTAAAAAGCGTGATTCGAATCGAAAATTACATTCGATAGATTTCTTAGATTGTATTTACACCTAAAAATAATTATACTTATAATAGATGATCGTTCTGATCATCTGTGTGTTTGGGGGTTAACATTGAAAGAGCCATTATTGAATGGCTCTTTTTAATTTATACTTAAACATCCATCCAGTCAATAATAGTACCATCGCACGCGGGAGCATTCGGGCAATAAATATATTCATCACCCTTCTCGTCTGCATATACTTTATAGTTCCCCACTACGATTATTTCACCGCAATGAAGACACCTTTTTCTGTCCGACACCTCTGGGATATCCTCAAAAATGTAATTCTCGTTCAGGTATTTTTGTTTGTCTTTAATTTCTATTTTTTTCATTGGTTTAGCACTTATTAATTTATCATCTATTCATTACATATATTTCCAGATATTATTTCGTTTTAATTCCGAAAGCCGTTGCAGCTTATTAAAATACTTTTGCCACAAATCCTCTCTTCGTTCCGCATGGTTAACCGGATTTGTTCCATCGTCATACAGAAACAAGCGGATTATTTCACCGTTTTTATCACGCTGAACAGCATGGTCTTCGTCAGCTAATTCCAATAATAAATGATCCGGCACATTTTCATATCCGGTATAAACAGGAAGATCAAGATAGCTTAATCCCGGAAGACCTTTAATATCCTCACTATTATAACCTAGTGGCAAATATTCCCGGTTAAAGGCCATCCACTCGTTGTTTTTGTTTTTTGCAATACCGTAAGGTAAGTTAATTCTAAAAAAATCTGATAACATAATCTGTCGTTTTTAATATTAGATATTCAGTTGTTCGTATCGTAAAAATCGAGAATAGCCTTCGGGCATCCCGAAATTTCTGTCAGAAGCGTTTTCCTCTTTTCTTTTTTCGGGTCTTATATTTTGTCTTCGGATTTTCCTTCTGCCATTTACTGCGTTCCACCAAGCGGTTCAGATCTCTGGCCACTACTCCAACTGATCTTAAATCAACTTCCGAGATGTCTGGCTTCTTCTGCTGTTGTGATTGTTGTTTTTCAACCGTTTCTTGTTCGGCCAACCTGTTTTCTTTGGAATAAAACTTCGGTTTATTTTTAAACTTCGACAGGCGAATCGGATAGCGAGCCGGTTTGCCATCGTCGTCCAGAACCACAACAATATGGCCTCTTCCCGATTTTTGAACCTCTACTTTAAAAGATAACAAAGCCTGATCATACAATTCTTTCGTAGTGAGTTCATCCTTTTCATTCAGGTGCTTAAACAAGTTCTCCAGGTTCTCTTTTATGTTTCTGCTGCGAGCTGAAAAACGAAAGTTGATCTCCTGTGGTTTTTCTTTCAATGGCAACTGGTATTTCTCTTCCAGTTGATGTAAAAAACGTTGCATCTTCAGCCGCTCAAAATTGTCTTTGATCTTTTGATGTGTTACACAATCAATCCGCGTTGATACCACATGAAAATGCACTCGCTCCAGATCTTCATGGCGGTACACAAAATAAGGCTGATGTCCATAGCCCATATGGTCCATCATATTTTCAATTTCCTGTTTAATCGTGGCATCGTCAAGAATCTTATAATCTTCGGTTGACGGATTAACCGAAACATGAAAACACTTATTCCACGCCCGGGGATTTTCATCTTCAATATCCAGCAAGATCTTCATGCGATGATGCTCATCGTAGTTAAACGGATTGGCCGACTTCGTATTTCTAAAATGAAAAAACGTGGCAACTCCTTCGTTTACCTTCTTTTCGTTATACACCATTACATTATCGGTATAAGCACTCTTATGCATCACAATTACCATAGGCTAAGATTTGAATAATAAATTATCGGATCAGGTCCATGTATTTTTGGAGGGAGGAAAAACACTTTTTAAGTTCTAGTTGCACCCTGTCCAGTGTATGGCGATCGGTAGATGTGAGCTCATTGTTCTTTTTCGCATTTATCTGTTTTGCCACCTGGTTCAGATTCACCCCAATTTTGTTCAGGTTAAAATCCAGGCTTTTGATAAGAGTAGTAAATTCGGGGGAGACTTCTATCTTTTTAATTTCACGATGACGCATAACCTTTGCCCGAAAAAAATTACTCAGGTTTTGATATCCTTCCTTTTCACAGCGGTCGCGGAGTAATTTCTTTTCCAGGGGAGTAAATCGAACACGAACAGCTTCTGTCTTTTTTACTCTGGGATTTCGGTATCGTGACATGGCTTATAAATTTTAATTGTTAAGACCTTAATTCGAAGAATTAATCAAGCTTTTAATCGTCAGATTAAAAGTCCCTGCCGGACAGGCGCAAGCGATTTTGTGAAACAAAATCACATCTTGCCAACCCCTCCCCCACCAGCTACAGCAAGGGTTTCGGGCTTGAGAAAAGAAAGAGAAACAGGCTTGGCTGTTTCCCTTTCAAAATTCAAATCAACCGGATTGAGGCTAACCAACTTTTTGTTTAGCCCCTTTTGTTTTTGTCTGTTTTTCGTTTTGTTCTTCGGTGAGTTTTTTCTCCTGTTTAAAACCGGAGAAATTGATACTTCGGTTGGCCGCATCGACCTGAAGAGTAGCACCAAATTTTTGTCCGTTTCGGCCGGTCATCTTATCCAAGAATACTTTTTTCCCGGCAGCCAGTTTTTGCTTTTGCTCTTCCGATAAAGTAGCTCCTTTTATTTTCCCGGGCACTTTAATATTGCTGGACCGAAGCGGAATCAGTTCATTGGTTTTAGGATCAACGGCCATATAGTACTTGTCTTTCTTTCCATCAATTCCTTTTAGTTCAATGGTTTTTCCCAGATTCTTATCCTTGAGCAAAGCATTGCGTTCTTCTTCGGTAAATTTGTGCCCCATAAACTTTTCAGGGATGTGCAGGCGCTGAATCGGATGTACTTTAACATTTACCGATCCATCTTCGCCTTTCTGCAGTCTTAGTTTTGCCGGAATCCGAAACTCCTGATCGTTGATTTTTGCATTTACCGTGTACAGTTTTTCCGAGCGGTAACCATTTAAAAAGGAATTTAGTTCCTGCGGTTCCATACGGTTTACAAACTCTTTGTCTACGCCCACTTTTTCCAGTTTGTCAAATGGGATCTCTTCTTTTTTAATTCTTGTACTTTGTTCCATACTTTTTAATTTTTATAAATGAATAAATGGTGATGACTATTTTGAGTCCTTATTGATTTCCAGGAGGATTTTTGTGATATCGTTACATATCCGGGTGCGATTGTTTTCCAATAGTTCCTGTAGATTATCGATGTGGTACACAGCGGGGATTTGCTTATAATTCTTTTCCTCCTTTTCAATCCGGTCTGTATCCACATCAATCAGGCAGTTAAAATTGCGCTGACCAACCTGCTGACCAAAATTATCAGCCACCTGCCCCACCATATAACCTTGTGGCAGTGTTGCTATCTTTCCTTCCGGTACCAGAAAATCCATTTGAGTTGAGAAGGTAGATGATTGGGTATTTCGGTTAATATTAATGGATTGGCGCTCCTGCAGGATCTTCCCCATACGGCTCTGAATAAACCGGGCTGTTTCTCCCACCGATTGTCCGGCAAAAGCATTTCCAATGTTGGTCAAAATAGCATTGGCCTGTTCCTTCCCATAATCACGGATCAACTGATCAATGGTTTGTATTCCCAGCAGCGTTGAAATTTTATTGCTTCGTGCTGTGGCAATCAGGGTATCCAGTCCCCGAAAATAAATGGTTGGCAGCTCATCAAAAATCAATGAAGTTTTTTGCTGGTCTTTTCGGTTGATCACTTTCAGCATCCGGGTAATAAACAGCGATAACACTGCCCCGTACATTTCTATGCGCAATGGATTATTGGCCAGACAGACCACCTTCGGATGTTCGGGATTATTAATATCCAGTGAAAAATCATTACCCGAACATATCCAGTAGATTTCTTTGCTAATGATTTTGGAGATGGCGATTTTTAAACTCCCAAGCTGTCCTTCCAGTTGTTCATTGGCTCCTCGCTTATGTGCATTGATAAAAGGATTGATAATATTCACCACATCCTTTTCCTGAGATAGCACTTCAAATAAATCATCGTATTCCAGCTGCAGTAATTCTATTGCATGAGGAAGTGTACAATACTCCCCGTCTTTATACTTTTTCAAAAACCAGATCACTGCAGCAAAAAAGGTAACTGCCGATTCCGAAAAGAATTCTCCTTGCTTGCGTATCCACTCCCGGTTCAGGTTATAAAGCACCGTTCGGGAAGATTCAAAAGCATCGATGGGACTTTCCATCAGTTCCGGTGCCAGCGGATTACATCGGTACGATCTTCTGATATCATCAAAATTGATGACATAAAAGCGGGATTGTTTTGGTAGCTTGTTTTGCTTTCTGGCCTTCAGAAAATGATTGTAAGCGACTCCGGACAGATCTGGAAACTTAAAATCATACACACACATACAGAATCCCTTTTCCAGGTGCTGTTTGATAAAAGGAAGGACTACGGAATAAGATTTCCCCGATCCCGGTGTTCCTATTACAATGGTTCCCCGAAAAGGATTGATCACATTGATCCAGCCTTCATGTTGTTTGTTCCGGTATTGATAAATGGTTTCCAGGTTGATGGAATACTCATTTTCTTCATAGGCCTGTTCCTGCGGAAAACTTTCATTTTCGAGGTTAAAACGATCTTTCATCAGGTTCACATTAATCAGCTTGGAGATATTGTCAAATCCGATATTCAGTAACACAAATCCAAAGAAGGACAACAGCAGATAGGCTAAGGGAACAGTAACGATAATCAGCAGACTTCCCCAATACATCAGCAGTCCGGTAAGTACCTGCAATACGATGGCTGAAACTTTCAGGTCCCGGTCTTTTTTGGCTTTGGTACCAATACATGTAATGGCCAGAAAAGCAATGCAGACTGTCTTTGCCCAAAGCGTGTTGGCCAGAAACTCAATCTGTAGTATCTTTTCCAAAACCATTGAAAATTCGGGGATATATAGTCCCTGTTCCATGAACCAGACCAATTGGTCGATGTACAAGGTCAGGAAAAGGATCAGGTAAGAAAAGAACCTGAACCCCTCGTGCAGGCGTTGTAATTCCCTGGATTCGTTTAACATTCTTCTGGAAGATTAGAGTATTAGAATTTTGGAATACCTGAATATTAGAATGATTGGGCTTTTAGGATGGCTTTGTTTTTCACTTCAAGCGTTAGTTTGCGTCCGGTGTTTCCCAATGCTTTTTCCAGCAGTTCGATTTTTAGGATGCGTTTATCGGGAACGATAAACTTGGGTAATACTACAACCTCCCGGAGCGTAGTTTTTGCGGGGATGCGCTCCCAATTGTAATGCCTGTAGAGTTCTTCCACCTGGTATTCCTGAACATTGATGGCTTTTACCCGCTTTTTGTCATCTATCCACCAGTGAATGGCTTCCATATCCAATACAATATTTGTGGAGTTAGTAATTTCGAGTTCAAAGAACAGCAGGTCCTGTTTCAGGTAAAGATTCTTCAGACGAAAAATAATACCGTCCTTTTTAGTTCTTAAGCGAACCGGTTTTTGGGTGCCGTCATTCAGAATCTGGATGCAAAATTCTTTTAACAGGTATTCCGGGACCGGACCAATATTTAGATCCCCGGCCTTCTCTCCATGAAATTCTTCCAGCTTATAAGAGATCTTATTGCCATCAGAATACCTTACAAACAGGGAATAGGAACGGTTGGCACTGACCACTGTCAGGGACGATTCGCCTTCAAAATCATCCACAGCTTTTACCCGCACCATATTGGGTTGCTCAGGTACCACTTCAGCAATCAACTTGTCCGGATCCCCCACCTGCAGATAGGTAATTTTTTCTTCGGCGATCAGGTGAGTGGTTTTGTTTTGGCAGATCTCTATTTGATTTTGAGCATTTAATGCCAGTGAAAAAAGAAAGAATGCGATAATAAATATTGTTTGTTTCATGACGTTTATTTTTGATTAATGATATAAACCAGTGTGTTCTTTTTGACGGTTACTTTTTTGAGACGTACCCGTTTAAGCATGGTCTGAGCAGCTCTGTCGGCAGCGCGAATACCGGTATAGGTCAGCGGATTGTTGGTGACACCCATCAGAGAAGAAGTATTGGTAGAAGCCCCCACCTCCTGGTAGACTTTGCGTGCGGCATTATCCGGCACATACAAACCTTCCAGTCCATCCAGATCACAGATCGTGAGTTTTACCGGGACAAAAGAATTTTCAACGGGTAATTGGGTGATCTCAATCAGCATCCGTTCATTTTTGATCTGGCAAACTCCGTAGATAAAGCTGTTTTTAGGTATCGACTGTCCATTGATCCGGGTGTCTTCCAGCAAGCGTAGTTTTACCCGGTTGCCGTTGAGCACCGTTGTTGTTTCGTAGATCTCAGCTTTTATATGCGGAGTATTTATTGGCTCTTCCCTTTTGAATCCTGATGATTGTTTTTTCTCCAGGGTAAAGGACAGGTTTTGAATGGCCTCAATCTGTTGCAATCTCTCCTGTGCCTGTTGCAGATAAAAATTTAGAGAATCGTTTTTACGACTGAGCAGGACGTTTTTATCGATGATTTCATCCAGTTCTTCAATACCCGTTGTTGGCGAGGTCGTCGTTACTGCTTTCTTTGTTTCCGCCTGCTTTTTCACTACCGTTTCCTTTGGATTACTTTGGGATTGCGGAGATGCAGTTTTTCCACTGTTTCGAACTATTGGCTCCCCTTTTAATTCCTGCTGCACCTGCTTTTCTTTATTTCGGATATGGGCAAGAATTTGTCCCTGATCAGCATTTGGATCAAGTAGCGTATTCTCACGAGCTATTGTATCCTGAACGCTCAGCTCATCTAACTGAGTTGTATCATTTACATCAACCTCAGCGATTTCCGCCACCTGCTGATCATCTTTCTGATAGGCTTCCATCTTGTCATAGATCTTAATGGACTTTTCCGCTTCCGGGAGATCATAGTTAGCACCAATACCAGATGTATTTGGTTGCGTTTCTTTTACCGTTTCGGCCTCCGTGCCGCCACCCAACACCCAAAAGATCAGAATTACAAAAGGAATCAGAACCAGCGGAAGTAAAAACAGGGCCTTATTTTTTATCAGAAGTTCCTTCATTGATATATGTTTTTAATTGGTTTTCAAATGAATCCACAGGCAATTCAAAAGCTGAACGGCCTGTGCTTGTTGGAGCACTGGTCAGCGGTCCGGCCAGTGGTGCATCTACCTTCCTGGATTTTACTTTTCCGGATGGGATCCAGATAAAGGAGATAGCAAACAGGGCAAACAAAAAAGCGGTGATCAATATCCATTTGCTTTTTCGTTTTAAGGGATCCAGTGATTTGTCTTTATCGTCCAGTTCGTTTACCCAGCGGGTAAAACGACTGACATCTTTCAAATTATTTGCTGTCATATTTTTAATGTATTGTCGTTAATGTGTATCTCAGCCATTGGGCTGTTAGAATGATTTTCTTCGGATGCTTTCCAGGTCTTTGTTCTCATCGATCCGCCAGCTTTCCATCAGAAAACCATGCGGATTATTATCTGTCCGGGAGATATTTCTCAGGTAGCCGGAAGTTTTCAGGCTGCGAATGGTAATGTTGGATTTACGCACGATCTTCTGCTTGCCGGTATAGGTAAAGTAATAGGGATAGGCCGAAAAATCCAGTTTTATGGAATCGGTCTGCAGGGTCATACTGATATCTGAAGCGATCACCTGGTTATACAGGTTATTCTCCTTAAAGGCCTGGTATTGCTCCATTGCACTCCGGTCGGCCAGATACAGGGCTTCCCTTACATTGTTTTCAATGTAGGTTTTGTCCGGTTCCAGCGTAAAAAAGAGCTCATGAAAACGTTTAACATGATCCCGGGCTTCTGCATCGCGGTTCTCACTGATATCTTCCCGAAGGGCTACTAATAGCGATTTACCGTTATCCAGTACATAGATTTTCTCTTTGGAAAGTTCCACCAGTTGTACCGACTCATAGTAGATATAACTGCTTACTCCCATAAGCGAGACGCTGATCAGCACCAGCACATAAACGATAAAGCGAAACTTGCGTTGTATATCAAATTGTTTTTGCATTTCTTACTTGTATAATTTTAGATGAAATATTGGCCTGCTATTTCATGGCACCTTTGGTAATGGCCATTACAGCCGCTGTTCGCACCAGTCTTCCTCCTCCGGAGTTGGTTCCTGAGGCATGTATAATCCAGGATGAGATTTTGGGTACCATTGCCATTCCGATAATTCCGCAAACGGGAACGATCAGGTTGGAAACAAAAAACAGTTTGGGCTCATAGATCAGCATAGCATTGATCTGCGCAATTTCCATTTCCAGCACATAAATCAGGATCTCCTGCACGATGGACAGGATCAATAAGGCAATGGGTAGGTACAAATTGACATTGATAAAACGGGCAATCCACTGCAGGTAGTTATCCTGAAAACCATCAAAGATGGACAGCGCAAACACCAGCGGACCAAAGATTACCAGCAGCACACAGAATACCGTTCGCAGAAAAGCAATCAGGTAGACCAGCACTTCAAAAAAGGACTCCAGCAATTGCCGCGTGGCATCCATCATATAAAAGTTAATCTGGTTATGAATTGCCCGACCACTAATGATATTGTAAGAAGTCAGGATCAGATTTACCCCTTTATCCCATAGATCAGCTTCCTTTTCTTCGTTCTCATAGAATAGGGGCAGATCCGTGGATAGAATAGCCTGTTGTTTGTCCTCCAGCCGCTCTTTTACAATGTGCTTTTTATCGGCATAAACGGCCTCCGATAAATGGGTCAGTCCTTTTGTGGGTGCCAATAGCAGATTCACAAACGGTCCCCAGAAGGTGATCACGAGTACCAGTGCAAAAGGTCGCAACAAGGGCAGTATCGATACCGGGTTGTCTGCAATCAGCTGCTCATAAATCCGTTTGGAGATGTAAAAAAAAGCAGCGATCCCGCCAATAGCTCTTGCCATATCCACCAGGATACGCGCATGGTTTACACCGGAATCCACCAGTGTATCGGTAAAAGCAAAAAAATCATTGGTTGTCAGTACTTGTAATAGCATACTTTTTTCTGTTAATCGGTTAAATGCTTATTTGCTTAAAAAGGAATAGCTCAGCGGCTGACTTTCGAAGCTGTTAAAAAAGAGCAGTTTGCCATGGGTATAATCCAGTTCTCCCAGTAGTTTCCAAAGCTCCTTACTGAGCACAGTGAAGGCATCCAGCTTGCGGCCGTGATCGGTCTGAAACAGGTTCACCATTAGAAACTGCATCAAAAGCTGATCTGCTTCTTTCTCATAAATCGAATGAATTTTCCCGGAGTTACTCAGCCCTCCCAATTTGTTTACCTTCTGATAGAGTTTGATAAACTGTGCTGCCAGGTTGTAGATGTCACCCAGTTCATCCGAACGGGCACTAAACAATTGATCACTGATCTGGTGAGTAAAGTCGGTATTGACTTTTATTCCATCCGTTTCTTCCTGCCTGCCTTTCATCTGGCTGCGCTCTATGGCTTTGGCGACTATGCGCAAAAGGCCGGTTTTTAGCTCTCCGGCAATCTCTCCTCCATCGGTAACAGGCAGTGCTCCCACTTCAACATAATAGTGTGTTGGCCAGGTACGCACAAAAACATGAGGAATAGGAATCAACCAGCCGGTAAAAGCGATAAACGTAAGCGGATAAGTTCCTTCCATTTCCGGGTAGTAACCATGCCAGGGTTTGATCTCAATAAGCTGTGCTTTTGACTGTTCTGTTGCAGTAAAAAGCAGCAAAACCATTATAAGGATTTGAAATAATCGTTTCATCGTTTTTCGTTGAGTTAGTTGTACAGGCTGTAATACATGGCAAATCCTTCCAGCGTACCACTGTCATGGCTTTTCAGGTAGGAAGCATAGAGGAGTTTATTGTGTAGGTAGCAGATTGTTCCGTAATGTTGTTTGACACTCAGGTAAATTCCATTGATGGCATCATAACGCTGTTTATCATCCATCATAAACAGGTTGTCCTTAACGATGATATTTAGTATTGAACTAACCAGCGCTTTGCTGTCATCCAGTATCAGGTCAAAACTTTGCACAATGGCGGCTGCCTGTTGGGTGGTAAAGTTTCCATCCTGCACCAGCAAGGGAACTTTTTCGGTATAGATGGCAATGATCTGCTGCAGGATATCTTTGGTTTCCTGTATACGTTTGTAGTCTTTAATCAACAGGGAAACTTTCTCCAGGCTTTCCAGCATCTTTTGGTCGATGCCCAGGATCTCTCCCGTCAGTCCTTTGATGTCACCGTTCAGTGCTTTTATCAGAATATTGTACAGGTTGATTTTCGAAAGAATTCCTTCCTCCTGTGTCCAGAGTGCTTCACGTTGTATTCCGGCTCCAACATCTGTTACCGGGGTTTGGGCAGTAGATCTACCTGCATTTGCTGCAAGTAGAATTGTAAGGATGAGTACGATTAAATTTTTCATGATTGTACTTTTTTAGGATTTTACATTTGTTTTAAGATCTCAAGGATAGACCGGTCCGCGATCAGCTGTTCCAGTATCTTTTCCTTTTCCTTTTGTTCGGTGGTATAGCAGTAGTATTCTACCCGGCTGACTTCCAGGGCAAACACCCGGGAATACTCCCCCAGTGCGATAAATACTTCCTTAAAACTGCGATCTGAAGGCAGGTTTTTATTAATCGAAAGGATCTGTTGTTGCTGAAAAGCGGTTAGTCCCAAAAAGCTGCTGATCTGTTCAAATTTGTTTTTGAATTTGCCCATGTCCAGCAGGATGCGGGTATCGGCGTTATTGATTATCGCATCACGGATGATAGGGGATGAAATCACATCATCCACTTCCTGTGTTACCACCATGGCCTCACCAAAAAACTTACGAATGGTTTTAAAAAAGTATTTCATATACCCGGCCATCTGGGGTGTGGCTATGGCTTTCCATGCCTCTTCAATACAGATCACCTTTCGTGTGTTTTTCAACCGTCGCATCTTTTTTAGGAAAATGTCCATGATAATCAGCGTGGCCACCGGAAAAATCACCGGATGATCTTTGATGTTATCCAGCTCGAAAACAAGGAAAGGGCAGCTGAAAAATTCATCGGTCTTCATGGGTTTGTTTAGCAGGTAATCATATTCTCCTCCCCGGTAGTATTTTCCAAGGATGAAGAAAAATTCATGGGTATTAAATTCCAGTGACTGCTCCTCCACCAGCTGCGGGATATAGTCCCGGCAGAACTCATAAAAACCATTAAAGGACCGTTCAACATCTTCGGTTTTGAAAAACTGTTTTAATGCATGGGCAATCACATCCTTTTCCATTTCGGAGAGATCCGGTTTATATACCGTGTAGATTACTGAAAGAATAGTTTGCCGGTGTTCCAGATCCGCGTCACCCTCCACCACAAAGGGATTAAAGGAAATGGGATTGTCTTCGGTAAATTCAATCATCCGGGCACCTCCCATTTCCTGCAGCCGTTCATCCAGGTAACGTGTCAGAATCTCGTAACTTCTTCCCACATCCAGCAACACCACATGGCAGTTGTCATTTTCCACGTACTGTCGCAGCAGGTGGTTGGTAAAAAAGGATTTTCCGGATCCTGATCCACCGATAATGATTTTGTTGCGGTTATGAATCAGGTGCTGGTGCATGGGTTCATCCGACAAATCGATCTTTACCGGGCAACCTTCCATCCGATCCGAAAGGTGAAGTGTAAAATCGGATTCAGAGTTTCTGACTTCCCCTTCAAAATTGGTCAGGCAGCAGGCCTGTGGCACCTGTGTCAGAAACAGTTCTGTTTCGGGCAGCTGGGTGCTGAATGGCAATCCGGCAAAAAACAAAAAAGGCAGGTCAAAAGTATGCTGATAAGGAAAACAGTTCATCAGCGAAAAGGCAGTGGCTGCTTCACTTTTGATCTTTTTAAGTTTCGGGATTGAGGTATCCAGCAGGGTTACATTAAAGTGAGTTTTTACGATTTTCTCTCCTGATGCTTGTACGGTGTCCAGAAAGTTCTCGATCAACCCCGCATTGATTTTGTTCTCTGAGGAAAATTTTGACAGGCTGTAGATCTTTTTGTAATCCCCTTCCAGTCCTGCTTTTACCTCCTGTTGTCCGGGCACATAAATAAACTGGTTGGTGATATGTGAATACGGAAGGTGCCAGCTCAGCGGATAAACCATCGAAACAGGTAGCCCTGTCCGGGGATGGCCGCTTGTGGGACGAATTTCCGAAGGCAGATGTGAATAATCACTCAGACTCAGTATTTCCACAAAACGATCCATCACCCGTAAGCGGTCCCTAAAATCAATTCCTCCCAGCACGGGCTGTCCTTCTCTGAAATTAAGTGTCAGATAACGTTCAATCAGCCCGATTTCGGAGGCTGTTCCCATGGCTTGTTCTCTGGTTACCGGTATACTTTCTATTCCACTTTGCCGGAATATCGAAGAAAGGTTGGTCTGCAGTTCCCGGATCTTTTCCTGCAACCGGGCTTCTTCCAGCCTTGCTTTGCGTGAAAAGATCAGCGAAGATCCCAGGTAGTTTTTCAATAAACCGGTATTCAACAGGCTTACATAGAGGTAGCATTCATGTTTCAAATAGTTTCTTCCCTGAAAATGATCCAGATAGTTTCCACTTAAACTGCGTACCTGTTTCAATGTAGTATTGCGGTCGGTGCAAAATCCTTCGGTAAAGAAGAAGTCCTGTTTGTGTAGCAGGGAATTTTCCGGAAGGATGTTTATAGCCCGTTGAAAGGTATCGTGCAGCAGGTATAATTTTTCTGTACTGCAGGACAGCAGCTCCGGCAGAAAAAGTCGCATTCCAAATCCCATATCCAGATTGTTGGAGATCAGGATATCTCCGTCAAAACCCAGAACAGGCAGACTGATTTGTATTGGTTTTACTCTCATGTTACTACTGATAAATGCGTTGTTTGATGGTAATAAATTCCGGGAGTTGACGGGCAATTCGTTTTTTATGCCAGCCCCGGTGTCCATAGTTTTTCTGGATCCGGTTTAAGCGATACAGCCAGGCAAAAAAGGCCGGTACACAAACAGCAACCGAGATAAAAGTTCCGGCTGCGATGTAGAGCACTACAAATACAATCAACGTAATCAGTATACCGTAAAGCGCCAGGTAAACCAGCTGACCAGAGAATCCTTTGATGTAAAGGTTGGTATCGATCTTTTGAATGGTGTAAGTTTTCATTGTTATCCGTTGATTTAAAAGGTTAGGGAAGATTGAGGAACGATACAGGATCGTCCCTCAATACCTACTTAGTCACACTGTCCGGTCTCCCCACCGATAATTTTTTATGCAAAGAATGAGCGGATTACTACGCCAACCAGAATCAGGAAGAGACAGGCGCCAAACCATCCCATTATGGCCTTTTGGGTATCCTGGTCCCCACTCTGCCATTTGATGTACACACGCACTCCACCGATTAGTCCCACTACTGCCCCGATAGCAATTATAAGGTTAGCAACCGGATCCACGTATGAATTTACTTCTGTGGTTGCCTGATCAATCCCGGCCGAGCTTTGCGCCATTACGTTATACACTCCCAAAACCAGCATAGCCATAACTGCCATGCCCCTGCGATAAATCGCCTGCAATTGTTTTCTCATAATTTTTTTTGATTAAATGTTATTATTGATATTGAATCTCTGGAAGCAATTTTTCAAGTCTTCCTGTTAACTCGTTAAGCAGGTAATCAATATGAATTCCGTCATCCGAGCCGGTCTCTTCGTAGACACTTACTTCCAGCGGAATGGAATTTTCGGAGATTGTGGAAATCAGCTTTGAGGGAAAGTTCGAGGAAGCAACATGAATAGGTTCAATCCCTTCCGAAACGGACATTTTTGTTGGATGTCCTTCTTCGAACAGGCTATTTTGTTTTTCCCGGCTTTTAATCCAGGCTACCAAGAGTACCAGAGTATACCAGGCAATTAATAGAAAAACTAAAAACTGAATAAATTCTTTCCAGGTGATTTCATCTAAGCCAAACATGATTTGTATTTTTTCTGTTGAAACTGTTGGCAAAATTCAACAGAGCGGCTGGAGAAAAAAAACACCTAAATACACGTGTATTTTTTATATGGTTAAATAAACTTCCTCGATATCATTAAATTTAGGCGTAGGTGTATGGTTTAGATTAGTAACGATCCTGAATAAGCTAGATTTCGATATAAAACAGGCTGTTTTAATTTTATTTGGTAAAATAAAATAATCCCCAAAAGAAGAGAAAAAAAGAAAAAAAAGAGAAGAAAGCCCGGGGACTGCCAGCCGTGGATAAACGGCAAGGCTGTCCCGTAACTGTTAAAATTATAGATTTAGCTTTTCAATAAATAAAACGGGACATTTATTTAGCCTTGCGGTTTACCGGGAGTGGGCTTTGGCGGAGGCTGGCGATCTTTGGGCGTCTTTTTTTTGTTTTCAACCTTTTAAAAACGAATAATCATTAAATTACATATGTGGGTAGGCTACAGGAAAGTGCAGGACTGTAGTGAAACAAAAGGATGGCTCTTTCCGTGCGGTGCCTGTAGGCTCTTTTCACTGTAAGGGCAAAACCAGCGACCGTTTCCCGTGAGTGAGCGAACGGGTTTAGGGAGCGTTGAAGCCCGTCAGGGGAATGGGCCGGGGCACAGGAGAAATACCTTTGATATACCTTTAAAATAATAAACAAGCGCTGGCCAAAGGTAAGTGCAGGAATGTAGGGATGCTTTGCGAAAAGAGAAGGACTGACTGGAACCTGACTCCGGGTTTTCGCATAGGGACGGATAATGGGCGGACGAAAATACGGGGCGGGTAAAAGGAAGATTTGGGAGGAATTGAGTAAAGCTGACCGGAATTTCCTGCTCTTGCCGTGGGGTGCATAAGGCTCTTCTTTCCGGTATATCGCATGGAAAACGACTACCTGAGAATCATAAACAGAGCTGTTTCAGCATGCCGGAATGATGGGCCAATGCATTGGAGAACTACTTAATAAGATAATAACCGGCAAATTATACACGAAATGCTTTGGCCATTAATTCCTGATCGTTATTGGAAATTCCTATTTTCTTCGCCAGTTTACGCCATTCTTTTACCGGGGTTGTAACTTCTTCGATAATCCGATCCATTTGTTTGTTTTCCAGGCGGAAAAACTGACCTACACTTTTTGCCAGATCAAAATCCAAAGCGTTGTTGTCCATGTCGATATTCAAGGCCAGACCATCTTTATCTATCGAGGGATTTATATCATAAGCAGGTGACAAAACCCACCCTTTATCCGTTAAAATAAAACCATGGTTTCGCAAGTGATCATCCGTGTTCGAAATAGCAATATTGAATACAATCCTTCGCCATAATTGCTCCAGATTCTCATTGATACAAGTACCATAGTTTTGAATAAATTCAGCCAATTCCAGATAACTGGCAGGATTATCCCTGATTGTATCTTCATTATTTCCAGTCATGGTCATTGCAGATGCAAAGTGAATACGTTGATCTTGATCCCGGTCAAAACGTTTGGTGAAAAAGGTGTTGTATTTTCCAGCAACTTTATTAATCCTGCATTGAGACATAACAATCCCGGCCTTTAAGGCCAATTGCCAGGCCAGGTATTCCCATGCAGCTTTATCTGTTGTATCATTTTTGGCCGGGAACTTGGCAATCCAGAGATTATTCTCTTTATCAAGAATGTTGGCTTTTGGTCTGGCCCCACCCAGTGAAGATCCCGGAGCAATCAAGATGGCCAGCCATTTCTTCACGGCACCATTATCCGTTTCGTTTTCAATATTACTCGCAGCCTCCTGAAGCTCACCAACTGAAGACCAGGGAGGCGTAGGAGACTCTCTATTGTCATCCAGAAAAGCTCCATTCGGGTCTGTTTTAAAACGCAAAGCCCCCATCCGGCTTCCATCCAATACACCAAGCAAATAATCTACTTCGTACAACGTTTTTGCCCTCTCCCCTCGTTCTGCAGCGTCTTGAGCTGCCCGCCGCTTCATAAGGGTTCTTCCCCAGGTATCCGGCATACTGTCCAGGAACAAACCAAAGTTTTCCTTGTTATTTGGAAATTGAGGGCCACTATAAAACTGGATATCCGGATCCAGCAAATGGTGAGTGCCGGATTTTAGCCAGGCAGCGTCATATTCAAAGCTGAATGCCTTTCTTCCTTTTGCAGCGTGAGCTGAAAGAATACCAATCAACTGAGGATCAGAAAGTCCTTTCCAGTGTGCATAAACATATATGTCAGTTTTCCCTGTTGCCATATTTTTTATATCGATGGTTACCTCTTTATATATGTAACCGTGATTCTACAACAAATCCAAATCTTGTAACTTTCTGCCCAGCGTATCATCGGCAGCCAGTTTTAGGAAATCATCCTGCAGGCCTAAAACTCTCAGGACGTTAAAATAAGCACCCATCGATACTTTAGGATTCCCTTTCTCTATCTGATACAACGTTGTCCTGTCGATATCTGCACGCTCAGCTACCTGAACCGTTGTTAGCTTTCTTCTTTTTCGTGCCAGTTTAATATTTTCTCCCAAACGTTCCAATATCTGCAGGTGTTTGGGAAATATAATATTTTTCTTCGTCTTCATAATGTCGAATATTTTCTACAAATATACTTATTTTGTTGATAATACTCAACATTTTATATTCTCTTGTCTACACTTGTCTTTTTAAAAGCAAAGAGGTTAAACATGGCACGCATCCGGCTACGGACACGATTTCCATAGCGCTGTTCGATTTCAGATGCTGATAGATTGGTGGTAATGTGTGTCATTACCCGATCCGTGATAAACAAATCATAACGGCTGAGCAGGATCTCTCCCATCACATCGCATTCATTGCCAAAATGTTTTTGCACCTGTTCAATTCCCAGATCATCAAAACAGTAATCAGGTGATCGCAGGTTGGAATTTTTGACTTCACTATCAGCCGCATAACGTTTGATCACTTTAAATCCGTCATTCTCAAACTCAAAGCTGATTTTTCGTGTGGATCGTATACGATATCTTTTTCCCGGAGGAAAGAAATACCGAATCAGCATCATTATGGATGTCTTTCCACATCCAACGGGTCCGGAAAGCATAATTCCTTTATTCAGATCCAGGTTCCTTCTTCTTGCTGTCTCTTTATCGCCGATGGCATAGATCAGCAAATCATGGATCAACGGATGATCCAGCGGATCAATAAAAAAGTGTTTACCGAAAATCTGTTTCCCCTGGTCTTCCAGCCAATTTCGACTCTCGGTAAAATTAAAACGAAACATCCCGTCTTTAAACTGAGCAATTTCTTTATAAGGGTTCCGAATAGTCTTTGTCGTTGTTGACATGGAATCGCCCACCGGATATTTTTTCCTTTCCATTTTTAAAATTTTTCTGGTGATCCTGTTTATTATTGTTTGTTCTGTTTGTATTGTTTACTTCCTTATATACCGTCGCACTTCCGGTCGCACTTCCTGTCGTACTTCCTGTATCGGTTCTTGTCGCAGTTCCTGTATCACTTCCGGTCGCACTTCCGGTATCAAATCTGATACAGGAAACTTTCCAGCCGGTATGTCTGTTTCCTGAAGCGATATAATCAATATAGTGCCAGTCGCGCAGCTCTCGCATACTTCTTGCATAGGTATTGGTAGATCCAATATGCGCCAGGTACATTACCTCTTCCCTGTAGATAGGAAAAGGATTTCTGAAACGGTTTTTATTCCATAGCTGAAACAAGGCAAAATATAAACTGATATGATAAGGTGTAATTCTGGTGTCATCAGCAAACCGTTCAAACAAAGCGGTTTGATGTTTGATGTAGTTCATTTCCTCCGGCCAAGTGAAATTCCATTTTGGACGCTATTGTTCTGCAAAGCTTTCTGTATTTTTTCGCTTTCATAGAAAATTACTCCTCCAAGTTTAGTATATGGAAGCGTTCCTCTTACACGAAGGTTTTGTAATGTGCTTGAAGAAATTCCAAGAAGCCTTTTTACTTCATCGGATTTTAACCATTTTTTTGTTGGTAGGCCGTGGTATTCATCAAGTATTTTCTTAATTTCATCCACCAGATCGAGTTTGAATTCCCGAAGATCATCGGTGGTTACAATTTCTGTTGGCATAACTAATTGTTTTTAAATGATACAATTTGAGTTTTGCCAAATATTGAAATTCCTATGCGGAAAATTAAACACCTAAATACAGGTGTATTTATTATATGGTTAAGTAAATGTTAGCTATTTACAATTGCTTCCCCTTTTTCGATCTTCCATTCCTGACAGGTTTTATGGTGCTCTCGCAAGGATATAAGTTTTTCATCTGGAAGTTGATCAATGAGTTTTAGGATTTCCTCCAAACCTTTGAGATTCCCAAAATCGGTGAAAGGACAATCGACTTCTACCTTTTCGAAAGGACAAGCCGTAAACGGTACAATCAGATCTGCAAATTCTTTGTTTTTTTCAGTTGCCATGTTATCTCCTTTTTAATACAGCTGTAATTGGGAGATAAGAAGAGCGCGGGCTACGAACTGCATTTGCAAAAGAGGTATCGCCAAACACCCACACAACAAATAAGTTGAGCCCACGCTGAATCGTGGGCGTCATACCTATATTCTCGTCGTGTAAAAAAATTGGCGATTTTCTTTTGCAAGAATAAAAGCTAACGCTCTAATATCTTTATAGTAGTTCTCTCACGTTAGAGAGATTTATTTGCATTGTTCGATGCAAAGATAACCCAATCTATAATTACAAAAAATATATTATTCCTATTTATATTTTTCATTGATTTTAATTAGCATTGCTTCACGCATTTTCTCAATATATATCAGTGGTTCCTTTTTACGCGAATATACCGATCGATAAGCATTGTAAATATCATCAGATGGAAGGTTAAAGATCTTGCTAAATAATTTGATCAATTTGTTTACAGAAATATTACCATTATTAACTACACCTGTCGCCACTATACCGTAGATCAATTCTGCCAGCCATGTTAGTTTTCCTGTCCACACAAATTCATTATTACTTAGTTTCAGATCATCTTCTTCGCCTTGCAGTTTATGGATTTCATTTGCAAGATATTTTTCTAAACTTTCATAAGCCAGAATATCAGCAAGTGTGCCATCATAGACAGTTGAAAACTGAGGATCCAGTAAATAATTATGATTATAGCTCCCCATTAATGGAGCTGTAATATTACGTGTAAAGTATTTATCATCCAGAATTGTTTCTCCTCCTCTGTAATACTTAATAAAATCACTGTGATCATCGAGGAAAATTTGAAGTTTAGTGATTTCTTTTATTAAATGTTCAATTATTAATGTGGGTGTAGATTTAGGACGTTGTGATTCAATAATATGCTGCTTTCGATAAAAACTGATTTTGCTGCATACACGCGGTTTAATGTACTTGAAGAAATAAATTTCTTCTTCTTCTGATTCAAATCCGTTTTTCAAAACACTCGTTTGTAATTCGGAATAGGCTATTAAACACAAGCCAACTGCTCTTTTGGCCAGGAACACAACATTGTGGCCTTCTTCTTTTAACCGACCCAAATCGCTTTCGAGTGTCTCTACAATGTTTAAGTAGGCAGTTTTATCCATTTTTATGCTGTTTTAGTTCATAAAAAAAATTACGCTACTGCCAGTAGCGTACAACTTAAAATAAAACTGTCCCTTAAACCCGATTTACAACACTAAAATAAATATAAGAATAATCGAGAAAAAACACTCAATTATTCGAATGATATTTTCTAATGTTCAAATAAAAACGACAACCAGTTATTTATGTTACGTAATATCTGGTTTAATTAGGTTCCTCGCCCACAATAGGAGGAACATTATATTTAGCTGTTCTTTTATCATTAATCACACCCGACCAATTCAGACCTAATTCAAAGTCGTAGGCATTCCCTTCGTTATCAACATGGCAATCCATGTCTCTGGGCACATCTTCGAACTACACCTCCATGGTTTCCATGTTTGCAGGCATTTGAAGTGGTAGTAGGCCTGATAGTTCAACCTGACCGCTAATAATTTCAAGAAGGGCTTTATCGAGTACATTGGCTGCTCTGTTACCACCGTATCCTATTAAAATTTCATCCACTTCGCTTTCAAATTCATTATATACCATTGAATTTGATATGTCTATCACGACAATTGCCTTCTTCGATGCAGATGCAGTTTTCAGCAACAGATAAAGATGGCTTTCATTAGTAATCTATGCAAAACAGAAATGCTTAAAGCAGATGATAAGGTTTTGCTACTGGTACCTGAAAGTATACGTTTTTCATATGGAACGGTTTTGTTCACAGTACAATAGACCAACTAATTTTTTGCAAATCATCAATTCAGCTACATTTATTGCTGAATTTGGTCTCCATGTTTTATTTCTGGATATATATAGAAGTAAGCTATTTGTAATATCAATATTTGTAAAGTTTTCGAGCTACACTTTTGGCTGAAATAAAAGAGAATACTCATCCAATTGTCTAAATTGATTGAACAGAATACTTATATCCGTTTTGTTAAGAAATTATTTAGCCATTACTCTACAAAGAACCATTAAAAAAATTACCATTTTTCAAAATGCGAAATTAAAAGAATAATGTATTCACAAATCCACATTTTTTGATAACTCTACTAATGTATACAAATAACATAGCGTAGGGATGATATATACATATTCGTTATAATGCTAAAAGCAATACCTGCAATTTACCACATAGAATAATTAGCTATTTTAGTAGCATATTTATGGGATACATTTTCTACATCGCGATTTTTAATGCTTTCTTTTTCTCCCTATTGCTCTTTCAAAAGAAATCGAGGGCGACACATGACAATATTCTTATTGTTTGGTTAGTTTTCCTCGGTTGTTTTATTGGTAGCTATACCCTATACGCAGAGGAACTATTTACTCAATTAAATTTACTTTCGGCTAATCTTATTTCATTATTTCTGTTACATGGGATTTTTCTCTATTTGTACGCGTCTCGCATTATTTCAAAACAAATTAAGTTTAATAAGAAAAAGTTATTACATCTACTTCCTTTTGTAGCCTTTAATTTGTATATAGTTGGAGCTTCGTTCTTTCCTTACACTGCTAATAAAATCAGAATACATAATGTACATGCAAATGTGCAACCGCCATATCTATTTTTGTTTTTTTTAATTCTCACATTGCTATCTGGTCCCTTTTATTTTATTCTTACACTAAATCGATTAAAAAGACACAACATAAATATCTTTAACAATTTTTCTTCAACTGAAGATATTAATCTCGAGTGGTTGCGAAAGTTGGTAATAGTGTTTGGAATAATTTGGACTTCATTAATTATTATCACGGTAATTCATCATGTATTCAACCTTTTTTCAATGGGTTTCTGCACCGATGGCTTATTCTTGGCTTTATCAGTATTTGTTATTTTAATTGGTTATTTTGGATTAAAACAAAAGATAATTTTTGGAAGTGAATATGAACAACAAGCAATCTCCATTGAAGGAAAAATTAAATATTCAGGTTCTACATTAAAAGAAGATGAAGCCGTTAAATACATTAAACAATTAAACCAATATATTCAGTTGGAGAAGCCTTATTTAAATCCAGGTCTGACGTTGACTCAACTGGCATCCGATTTAAACATTTCTCCTCATCATTTATCGCAAATAATAAATGAGCATTTTAATATGAACTTCTTTGAATACACCAACCAGTTTAGGGTGGAAGAAGTTAAGTCACGAATTAACAACCCCAAGTTTGAAAGTTTTTCATTACTCGGTATCGCGCTTGATTCAGGTTTTAATTCCAAATCAGCATTTAACCGGATATTTAAAAAGTATACAAACCAAACGCCTTCCCAATACAGATCAGGAAGCACAAAAAAATAAATTCATTTCTTTTTTAAGTCTCCTTTTCAATCTGTCACGAACAGACATCCATTAATGCGTCCCACTTTATAAGGTGAAGCGATCTGTCCTTGACAGTAAGCTATATTGGCTCCTGATAATTATTTAGAACAAATTATTTATGGAAGAATATGAAGAAAATTATGAACTAAGAACTTCATCAAGATAAACACAATAAATTATAAAATAATTGGAAAGGCTTTCTAAATGAAAAGTGCCTTTTCTAAATCGACATATTTGGGTGGTATAAATTGAATTTTCTTAAAATAAAAATTCTGAATCCAGTGCATTTCATCGAATACCTGTAATGAGCAATGCGTAACCAATTTCATGAAAGACGTTTTAATTAGTGGCAGGTCATATAAATATTTATGGAGTTAAAAACATATGAGCCATTAAAAGACGTAACGAAATAAAACAAAATGAACTGAAATAAATAATCTTTAAAATTAATTATTATGCAAAAAAAAAGTAGATCACTAACAATTAACTTAGCAAGAGGTAGAAAACAAACAAGAACAATTAACGTAAAGTTTGTTTCACTTGTCCTCTTTGCAATTTTCTTATTTGGCGCTCAGAACACAAATGCCCATTGTGATTCTTATGATGGACCTGTAATTCAAGAAGCAAAGGAAGCTCTTGCTTCAAACAACGTGAGTCTGGTACTAAAATGGGTAGGAAAAGCAGATGAACCTATGATTACCACTTTGTTTAATAAAACCTATAAGTTAAAAAGTGGAGATAATGAGGTTTATGAAATTGTAGAAAGATATTTTTTCGAGACACTTGTTAGATTGCACCGAGCCACAGAGGGTGTGGGATATACCGGATTAAAACCCGCGGGAAGTGCCTCGCCGATTGTAATAATGGCTGATAAGTCAATTGAAAGCCATAATGTAGATGAACTGCTAACAAAATTTACTGATCACATTGACAATATAGTGCGGGAAAAATTTGAGAAAGTGCAGAAATTAAGTCTTATCAAAAATCAATCTATCGAAAAAGGACGGGATTACGTAGCCGCTTATGTTGGTTATACGCATACATTGGAAGGGATTCATCGAATTATTGAACAAGATTCAGAAGTCCATCAACATTAATAGACAAATAATTCATATAAATGAAGAACTGCAGTTTATGTATCTATTTTTAAAATCAGAAGAAAATCTTAGATTGAAGCAAATGCAGTAAGCAGTAATAAACATGAATATTGAGAATTAAATTCCAATTAAGTTTTTGTCCCAAGATATGTTATAATCTTACTCAATTTTGCTTCCCATTTATTCAGATATAATTCCTGTAAAGATTTACATAAAAGATCCTGGTTATTGTACAGTTCTGTTTGGAGAAACCATTTTTGTCTAGTGTACTCCCCCCTATTTCCAATTCCCTCCTGCTCGTTGTCAAATATGTCGTTAATAACTTGATAAATGATTTTTACATATAGTTTCTCTTTTGATCGAAAATAATAATGCACTGCAGCAGGCAACACTTTTGCCTCTTTTGCGATATACCTTATTCTTGTTCCGTGATACCCGAACAATAGAAATTGATTATAGGCTGCATTAAAAATCTTTATCTCAGTTTCAAACCGTATATCATTTCCTTGATTAGCCATTTTTAGTAGATTTCTAATTTTATCTTTTGTTTCGGGTTAAAAATAAATGATCTCAATTTCAATATCTTTCTGACCTTCAACAACAAAAGACGCTTTTTCATAATTAGGCTTGTTTAAGGGTCCAATCTTTTCAAAGTTGGAAAAGCCAATCCCCTCTTTAGGCAAAATCACACCTTTTTTAATTTTTTGATTTTCGTCTTCGTCGTGTAAGACATTAACAGCATACTTCCCGGCCGACAGGTTTTTGAATGTAAATTTTGAAGAATGGTTTGCAATTTCAGCAGACTGCAGTCGATAAAAATTTTTATAATGCTCGTCGGGCAAAGATCCATCAGTATTGTACAAAGCAAACATTACAAAACCTTTGTTATTTCGTAACCCTGTAACATTTACTGTCAGCGAACACGTATCGCCTTTTATTTGAAAAGTATCAACTACATGCCATCCTATGTGCAAGAATAAAATCAATAAAAAAGTTTTCATTTTAGTTTTCGTTTAACAATTTTTTCTTTCATTGCATCAACAACATAATACACCATTGGAACCAAAAACACGGTAAGAATTAGCGACGACATCAGTCCGCCGATAATCACCCAGGCCAGGCCGTTTTTCCATTCGCTCGCCGTACCCTGTGCCATAGCAATGGGTAACATACCAATTGCCATAGAAAGAGTTGTCATTAAAATCGGGCGCAACCGTTCTTTTCCGGCAATTACCAGCGCCTCCTTAAAATATTTCCCCTGGGCTTTAAGTTGGTTGGTAAAATCAACAATCAGGATGGCATTTTTTGTTACCAATCCCATCAGCATAATTAGTCCGAGTAAAGCAAATAAAGTAATATCTTTTGCCGATAAATTAAGTGCCAGAAAGGCTCCAATTGCAGCTACGGGAATTCCAAACAAAGCCACAAACGGATAGATGTAGCTGTCGTACAAAGCCACCATAATCAAATATATAAGAACGAAGGAAATAAGTAATACTCCGCTAAGAGCTCCAAAACTTTCGTTCTGTCGTTTAATGTCAGAGCCCCAGGTTAACTGAATATTTTCAGGCAACGGATTTTTATCGAGATGAGCCAGCACATCGTCGGCAAGTGTTCCCGAAGGACGGCCAAAGGATTCGGCGGTTAATGTAACTGACGGCTGGCGATCGAGTCGCTCAAGCATCGAAGGTGACTTATCCTGATAAACCGTCGCAAATTGCGAAACTTCAACCGGCTGATTCATCAGATTAATAAGCATTATATTTTGTACATCTTCATAATTCTGCCGGTTAAAATCATCTAGCCAAATACGTACCGGATACTCGGTGCCGTCTTCGGTAAGCGTGGCATCTTCATTTCCTGTAAAAGCTGTTCGTAAATTTTGCCCTACATATGCAGTATTTAAGCCCAAACGCTGCATTTTATCTTTATCGGGCCGTACTTGGTACTCCGGATTTCCATCAACAACCGAAAGCTGTACATTGTCGGCTCCCGGAATTTGTTTGATAACAGCCTGCAATTCTTCCGAGTTTTTTCGCACATCGGCCAGTTTTGCACCGCTAAGAGTAATTTGTATGGGTGCTGATTTTGGAATCAAACCTAGCACCGCCATTGAAAAATTAATACCTGCATATTCGGCTTCCAACTCGCGGCGTAGCTGTTTCATAAAAGCCTCGGTCTTTATGCCTCGCTCATCTTCTGGTTTTAACTGAATAGTAAACTCCGATTTATTAGCCTCTCCAATTCCCAAACTGCCAATTCCGGAGCTGGGGCCGGCAATGTTACTAAACAGCATATCAACCTCGTTGTGTTGAAGGATAAAATTCTCGACCTGCTGAGAAACAATATTATTTTGCTGAACGGTAGTCGTTTTATCGAATTCGAGGTTTAAACGAAATTTCCCTTGATCGCCGGTAGCCATCATTTCTTTACCGATGATCCCCTGTTTCATTATTCCGGCGGTAAAAACCATTAGTAGCACAACCAATACTGTAAAAATAAGTTTATGGTCAAGTACCCAAACCAACTGCGTTTCGTACCAATTGCTAAAGTTTTCGAGCTGTTTTTCGAACCACAGCAAAAAGCGGTTAAAAATGTTTGTAGGCTGCAAATCATCTTTTTTACCAATGCGTGAAGCCAACCATGGTGTTAAAGTAAATCCCACCAGTAAACTGGTAAGTGTTGATGTTACCACTACCACCGAAAACTGTTTCAGCATATCTGAAATAAAAACCTGCAAAAATAAAATTGGTAGGAAAACCACCACATCAACTAGGGTTATCGAAACGGCCGAGAATCCAATTTCCATGCGTCCATCCATTGATGCCGAACGTTTTTCTTTTCCCATATCGAGGTGGCGCTGAATATTTTCAAGAACCACGGTAGCATCATCAACCAGAATCCCAATAATCAGCGACATGGCCAGCAACGTCATCAGATTGAGCGTATAGTTAAGTAGCCACATAATGGCAAATGCCGTTACCAGCGATGTAGGAATAGCCACCAGTACAATTAACGAATTGCGATAGCTGCGCAAGAAAAGTAGCATCACCACCGAGACCAGAATTACCGCCAAAATTAAATCGTGTACCACCGAGTTGACAGCTGCAATGGTATTGTCGGTTGAATCGTCGGCAATAATAAATTCTACACCGGAACTGATATTTTTCGTTTCAATTTCATGCAGCTTTTCGCGAACTAATTTCGAAACTTCAACGGCGTTGGCATCGCCTTGTTTTTTTAGCAGCAAGCCGATTCCGTTTTTTCCGTTGTAGCGGCTCACCGAAGTTATTTCTTTAACGCCATCGATTACTGTGGCTAAATCTTTCACGTAAACCGGACTTCCGGGAACCGGCATGGCAACCTGCACATTCATTACTTCGCTTACCGTTGAAAATTTTCCCATCAACCGTACCGCGTTATTTTCTTTGGCTGACTGAACTTTCCCGGCTGGCAAATTAAGTCCTGAACGATTTATAGCTTCGACTACTTGGGTAAGCGAAAGCTTGTAAAGTTTTAGTTTATTCTGATCTACTTTTACCTGAATCTCGCGCTCTTCGCCACCCAACAAAGTTATTTCGGCCACCCCCTGAAGTTGCTGAATCTGTGGAAGAAAGTCATCCTGCATTTTCTGATAAAACTGCGTAGCAGGCAAATTACTTGTGGCACTAATCGACATCATCGGTAAATCGTTGGGCGATACCTTACTCATCGATGGGCTTTCAATATCATCCGGAAGATCTTGAATAATATTGTCGATATAACGCTGTGCATCCTGCATGGCATTGTCGATATCAGTGCCGTATTTTAGGTTGGCAATAATAACCGACGCATTTGACATTGATTTTGTTTCGAGGTAATCCACACCTTCTAAATTCGAAAGAGCATCCTCTATTTCGCGTGAAACAGAAGTCTCAACTTCCTGTGGTTCAGCACCAGGATACATCGTTTTTATTACTACCACGGGTTGATTAAAATCGGGGAGCAATTCGTAGCTCAGATTTTTATATCCAATTATTCCGAGTAGTGTAAACACGCTAAAAAGAACAATAATGAGTGACGGTCGTTTCATCGATATTTCAGTAATATTCATAGTGTGACTATTTTGGGTTTACATTGGCATTGTTAAACAAGTTGATAAAACCATTACTTACAATTTCGTCTCCTGGTTTAAGACCGGCGGCAATAACAATTCTATTTTCAATTCGTTCAGCAACAATAATGTCGCGTAGTTGCGCCCTACCGTTTTCTATCAGATAAACCTGTGGTTTTATAGTAGTTCCAACAAGTGCCGAAGCCGGAATTGTAATTTGTGATGTGTCGATATCATCTTGCAATATTACTTTCCCAAACATACCCGACTTAATTTCGTGGCTATCAGTATTCTTAACCAATAATTGAACCGGAAAACTGTTGCCTATATTGGCCTTACTACCAAGCATTGTTGTTTGGCCTGAAAGTTGAATATCTGGAAAAGCATCAGCAGAAACTGTATAATTTTTATTCAGCTCAAACTTCGACAAGCTGTTCTCTGGTACATTTACAGTAAATTTCAGTATTGAAATATCAGTGATTTGTAACAACGGAATACCAGGTGCAGCAAAAGCTCCTTCTTCGGTCATTTTTCCTGTAACTACAGCGTTAAAAGGTGCCCTAATAGTGGTTTTATTGATCTGCTCCAGTAAGGTAGCTTTTTGAATTAAGGTTGATTTTAAAGCCAATTCTGTTTTTTCAAGCTGGATTCCCTGGATAGCATCGGCCTCAGTCAATACTTTATAACGTTTTACATCCTTCGTTAGCTCTTCAATTTTTACCTCAACTGATTGCAGCTGAAGATTTAGTAGCGAATTATCGAGCTGAATTAGAGCCTGGTTTTCTTCAACCATACTTCCTTGATCAACATATATCTCAAGAACTTTTCCCTGCACATCGGTACTCAATTTACTCTCACGTAAGGCTTGAAAATTCCCTGCAAAAACAGTACTGGTTGCTGCGTTTTCAGGTTTTAATATTATGGATTTTACGGTAATTGGTTTATCAATATCGTATTTGTAAACCCTTTTTTCCGCCACTTCTTTATTCGTTTTGAGTTTGAAAGCAGTAACGGCAAGTATGGCTATGGCTACTGCAATTAAAATAATTTTTTTTATCATGGTGGTCTAGTTTTTTTGTTGTGAGATGTTGCCTGTTAATTTTTTGAGTTCTAAATCAACTTTCAGGTAATCAACAATTGCAGATAAATTGCTTTGTTGGGCTTCTCTTAAAGCATTGTCTGCCATTAGTACTTCGGTTAAACTTGATGTTCCTTCTTTTTGCTGAAGCAACATATCGTGATAAACTGTTTCGGCCAAATCAATTTGGTTCAATGTATTATCAATAGTTTGTTTGGTAACCAGTCTTTTTCGCCGAGCATTTTCAACCAACATATTATTCTGTTCTGCTATATTCTGGAGTTGCAATCTGCTATTCTCAATTTCAATCTTCTTCTGTTTTATTTTACGTTGAGTAACAGTTCTGCTAAATATGGGCACCGTAAGTTGTAGTCCGGCAAAACTACTGGGGAAGAATTCTAAAAATTCGTTCGGTTCCTCGTTGTAGCCGAATCCATTCTGACCGTAACTACCGAACAAGGAAACTGTTGGCAGTCGTGAGTTTTTCAAGGTCTGTAATTCGCTTTTCAGTAATTCTTTTTGCGTTAAGGCCAACTCTAAATCAACAATTGACAGATGCGTATAAGCGGCTGGTACATCAAATTTAATTTCTCTTTCAATTAGCATGTCGTCCTGAAACGAAATTCCCACTAAAAACTTTAGGGCATTAAGTACTTGCTTGTAATTGCTGTTAACCAGCTCAAGCTGAGTTTCAAGCTGCTCTTCCTGTAATACTACTTTTGTTACATCGCTTCTTTTTATCATTTGCTGAGTATAAAGTAGATCCAGATTTTTCCGTAGCTTCTGCGTATTGGCTAAATTTCCCTCAATTAAATGCTGCTGATGCAATAAAATCTGGGCGTTGTAATAAATGTTTGAAATCTCAAAAAGTATTTCTTCTTCTGATTTTTCGTACTGCAGTTCGTTTAATTCAACAGCAATTTGTGTGCTTTTAATTCCCCCATAAATTTGCGGATTATAAAGCGGTAGCGTAAGTTGAATGCTGGTACTAATATTGTGCGGAACCCCCATTTGCATTTCTTTAAACTGCCCTTCGTTGCCACCAAAAGCCGACTGCGGCATAAGCTGGTAAGGCAAATCGAAGAAATATTTGTAATCGGCACTTAAATTAATTTTCGGCAACAAATTTGCTTTTGCTTCTCCCTGCCTTTCTGTGCTAAGTTCTATGTTGTTACGACTTATTTGTAGATTTTTGTTATTCACCAATGCCGTATCAATACATTGTTGTAACGACCAGGTTTGGCCTTTTGCAGAAAACGATAAAATTATTAGCCCAAATAACACGAAACACAAACACTGTCTGTGAATACTCACTAACTTCGTATTGAAAAATTTTTTAAACTTCATTCTTTATATTCTGATTTTCTATGTTTTTTAATTCTATAATCATTTCTTTCATTCGTTGTTCATCGTTCATTATACTTCGGAAACTAGCTAGAATACTGTGTGCTAAAAACCTGGAAGACAATGGTGTTTTAAATGTATTTGTATCTTTTCCTTCCTCAATTAAATCAGTAAGGTATTTTACTGATAGACTTTTAATTCTTCGTATAGCCTTTTTAATTTCATTATCACGTTGACGCAAATTTTTATCGAATAGAATTGATAAATAATGTGTTTTTTGGAGGAAGAGAGAATAGAGACCTTTAAAGAATAATTTTAATTCTGCTTCAGGTGTAGTGTGCCTATTCTTAATTTTTCGTATCAAAAGAATCAAATCATTTTCAAGTGCTAACAGAATAATAAGAATTATATCATTATCTTCTTCTAAAAAGAGAGAATCAAGTTCCTTCCTATTTACACCTAACTTCTCGGCCAGTTTTTGAATGGAAAGGGCAGCTAAGCCGGAATCTTTTATTATTCCGGCCGCTATACCTAAAATTTGTGTATTATTTGTTTTCATGATATCATAAATAAAAGTGAACATTCACTTACTTAGTATTCAAAAAAAAATGAATCCGTTCAAAGTAATTTGCTTTTGCTTGTAGGTCCTGGAGCTTTAACTACGAGAATACGTGTAGTCGAAGAAGAAAGATTGTATATACAATGAACGATGTTCTTTGGGCTTTCGACCAAACAATCTTTGTAAACTTCCGCCTTATGATCTCCAATCTGAATTGTTGGTGTTCCTTCCAAAACATAGAAAAATACATCCACTGAGGTAATGTGAGGTTTTAATGCCTCACCTGCCTGAAGTGTAATGTGTACTGCCTGCGCAGATTTTTTATCGTACATTTTACGAACATCTACATTGTGAGGAGTTTCTTCTTTGTTTTGGTCTGATAATTTGATAATCTTCATCTTTATATGTTCAAATTAGTTTTTAATAATAACTGATATACTTTGTGTAATTTTTAAACCTTCTTTTCTCAGATCAAATGAATGATTCGAGATTTGCCATTTTTTTACAAATAACCGCAATGCCCCCATCACTACAAGGGCCAAATGCGAAGCTTCAATGTCGTTTCTCAACTCGCCTTTATTTTGTCCGATTCTTATGATTTGTGTAAGTGTGTCTAAATTATTATTCATTATTTCGGCTACCCGTTCACTCAGAATTGTCTCGTTACGAAATAACTCTTCGGAAAAAATAACGGCCAAAAAGGATGGCGATTTTGTAAAAATCCTGAATTGATTAATAAAAAGATTCTGGATTTTTGTTATCGTATCTTCATCCGATTTCAGTTCGGTAACAAAAATATGTTCTGTATTCTCTTTAAAATAGTTCAGAATTGCCACTAAAATTTCAATTTTATTTTCATAGTGCCTGTATATAGCTGATTCGGAAAAACCTATTTTTTTTGCAAGATTTTTTATTGTAAGCCCCTGAATTCCATTTTCAGAAATTAACTCAAGTGACACATCTATAATCTGTTGTTGACGATCGGATAATTGTTGCGACATAATCTACATTTAAAAGTATGTGAATATTCACTCACAAAGTAAAGCTATTTTTCCCCCTTATCCAAATATTTCTATATTTATTTTTTTCTTAAACAAGTGAACTAGTTATAAAAAAGTCCCGAAGGGTATGTTTCGCGGAAATACTAGCCGTTTTTAATTTATATAATTTTAATAGAACCATTATAAACCACATCTCAGATTTAGCGTACTTATGGTTTAACGAGTCGAGAATTTTGTCTTGAAATTCAAATTTATTGCGCTCCTATTCTAGTTCATCTTCTTAATACTTGTATATAATTTAAACCGAACATGATGTACTTTCGAAAGTTACTTCACAATTTAATTTCGTAGATTAAGTAGCAATGCAAGGTATAAGTACTGCAAAATTAAAATTAGAAAATTGATGAATGCCTCGAAATGACAGCCCCAATCTTCCTCATTTTAGTAAAACCGTAATACTTGATTTTAGCAGAGATAGATTTTAATTATTGTTTCATTATGGTTTGCTCTAAATTTTGACTCATTTTGGAAGCATAACAATGAATATCTCTAAATCAGATAAAGTAATAATCTTGACTTTGTCCGAAATTTAAAAATACAATTGATCAATTTGTACCATTTGTTACATTTTTCTGATAAAATGTTACTTAAAATTGTTTAGATCATACAACCAAAAACTAACATTACTAACCATGGAACAAGTCGCTACGGTCAAGTCCCATCGAATGCTTTTCTTTAATACGCTTGCTTTTACTATCTGCTTTGCGGTTTGGATGCTAAATGGTGTTTTAGTGACCTTCTTGGTTAACAATCAGGTATTTGACTGGGGACCGGTGAAAATAGGATGGTTAATGGGTATTCCGGTACTAACAGGAGCTATTTTTCGATTACCCGCCGGTATTCTCACGGATAAATTTGGAGGGAAATGGGTTTATGGTATTTTACTATTAGTTTGTTCCATTCCACTGTTTCTACTATCTACTGCTAATACGTTTTTCTTTTTTGCCCTATATAGTTTTGGATTTGGTTTAACTGGTGTGAGTTTTGCCATTGGCATTGCCTACACTTCCGTTTGGTATCCCAAACACCGCCAAGGAACTGCCTTGGGTATTTTTGGAGCAGGTAATGCGGGAGCAGCTATAACTACATTTTTTGCCCCCACTGTTCTTAACTGGCTTACTAATGATGGTGCACATATTGAAGGCTGGCGTAAGCTACCGCTTATTTATGGAACAGCTTTAATTATAATGGGTATAATATTTTTGCTGTTTACTGAAAATAAAAAACCAGCTTCATCAACCAAAAATATGAAGCAAATTTTAAGCCCACTTAAGAATGTTCGGGTTTGGCGTTTTGGGTTATACTATTTTTTGGTATTTGGCTGTTTTGTAGCATTTTCACAATGGTTAGTACCTTATTTTGTAAATGTTTATTACCTGCCTTTGGTAACTGCCGGGATTTTTACCGCCTTATTTAGTTTACCCTCAGGTGTAATTCGTGCTGTTGGAGGTTGGATGTCGGATCAATACGGTGCACGTAAAGTAATGTATTGGGTATTGGGCTCATCATTGGTTATTAGTGCTTTGCTTTTTATCCCCAAAATGGAAATTGTTTCACCGGGCCAAGGAATTATGGCCAAACAAGATGGTGTTGTAACTTTTGTTTCCGAAAACATGGTAAAAGTGGGTGAGAAAGAATATCCGGTAAAGGTTAAAAGCGGCGATTCGGAAAGTCTTGATGACAAATTATTGGTGCTGCCATCAAAAGAAGCCTGGCAGGAACCTGTTGTTAAGGTGGGCGATAAAGTAGTTCGTAAGCAATTACTGGTAAAAGGAGTTACAAAAATTTATTTCCAAGCCAATGTATGGATTTTTGCGGTGCTTGTTATTCTTATTGGCAGCATTTGGGGAATTGGGAAGGCTGCGGTTTATAAACATATTCCTGATTATTTCCCCGATGAAGTGGGTGTAGTTGGTGGAATGGTAGGCGTTCTTGGTGGCCTTGGCGGATTTTTTTGTCCCATCATTTTTGGCTACTTATTAAAAGGAACCGGTTTATGGACCTCTTGCTGGCTGTTTATGATGTTCCTGTCGGCAATCTGTTTAATATGGATGCATCGAACAATAACTAAGATGAACAGACAGAATGCTCCTGAAATAGCATTAAACATTGAAGCAAAATAAAACCAAAACCGTTAAAATGATGATTAATATTAAAAATTGGAACGTTGAAGATTCTTCCTTTTGGAATGAAAAAGGGAATAAAATAGCGAACCGAAACCTGTGGATTTCCATACCTGCACTTTTGCTGGCATTTGCAGTATGGATGATGTGGAGTATAATCGCCACAAAAATGAAAGCTTTTGGTTTTAACTTCGGAATGATTACGCCGGAAATGAATGCGGTGCAAATTACGGAAAGATTGAAGGAAATAAATAACTTGCACTATACTTTACCGGCAATTGCAGGACTTGCAGGTGCAACATTACGTATTCCCAACTCTTTTTTGATTTCGATGAGCGGTGGCCGAAATGTAATTTTCCTTACCACGGCATTGCTGCTTATTCCTGTTATCGGGGTTGGATTTGCCTTGCAAGATGTAAATACACCGTATATTACTTTTGCGGTGTTGGCTGCACTTTCGGGCTTTGGTGGAGGGAACTTTTCCTCTTCCATGAGTAACATCAGCTTCTTTTTTCCAAAACGTATTCAAGGTACTTCTCTGGGTTTAAATGCAGGAATCGGAAACCTTGGCGTAGGCGTAATGCAAAAAACGATTCCGTGGATTATCGGACTCACTTTTTTTGGCGTTGTAGGTAAAGATGTAAACAACGCCTTCGGAGAGCCGCTATCAGGTTTTCAAAATGCAGGTTGGGTTTGGGTTCCTGTATTGGTACTGGTATCTATAGCTGCATTCTTTGGGATGAACAATGTTATCACCGGAACTCCTAAATTACCTTCCACTTTACAGGGACTAGGAAAAGCCTCTTACATGATTGTTTTAGGACTGGTAGCCGCGTTCATTGGCACTTATCTGTTAATCGATCTGAAACTAAATATGTGGATAGTATTGCCAGTTGTAGTTATCCTTACTTTGCTGCTCATGAAATATGCCACACCGGGCGCCATAAAAACCAATCTAAACAAGCAATTTGCAATATTCAGTAATAAGCATACCTGGATAATGACCATTATATACACCATGACTTTTGGCTCTTTTATAGGTTTTTCTGCAGCTTTTCCTAAGTTGTGTCAGGATATTTTTGTGTTTAGTAATCCAAACGACCCGTCCTACCTTAATCCCAACGCTCCTAATTTCTTAATGTGGGTCTTTTTAGGGCCGGTAATTGGTGCTTTAATTCGTCCGTTCGGTGGGTGGTTATCCGATAAAGTAAACAGTGGATCAAAAGTTACTGCCATGAGTACCACTGTACAAATCCTGGCAACTATTGCTGTTGCATATTTCGTTATTCAGGCAAGAAATAGTGCGACACCAGAAACCTATTGGTGGCCATTTTTTGCCAGCTTCATGGTGTTGTTTTTAACTACAGGAATTGGAAATGGATCAACCTTCAGAAGCATCCCGTATATTTTTAATAAAGAGCAAGCAGGCCCCGTATTAGGTTGGACTGCCGCAATAGCTGCGTATGGAGCTTTTATTATTCCTAAGATTTTTGGACAACAAATTGAATTTGGACATCCTGAATATGCTTTGTATGGATTTGCTGTATACTATGCTATATGTCTTGTTTTAAACTGGTGGCATTACGAACGCAAAAATTCAGGAATTGATTGTTAAACAGAACAGATATTAAGAATCAATTCGGAACTAAATACTATTATTCAATGACCGACAAAGAATTTGAAATATTTATAAATGAACAGGATTTTATCGGGCACGATTTTATCGATGAATCCTTTAAATTCTGGTTTAATAATAATGATCATATCAGAACACCATTTCCTGAAAATATTCAGAGAAAATTAAAGGAGAGAACGATTAGGATTTTTATGGAGTGGGTGTATGAACTTGGTGATGAAGAAAAAAACAGATTGACAAACGATATCATTGTTGAAACCTTTGAAATGATACTTTTTAATCAGGCAATGAATATGGTGACAGATGAAGACCATAAAATAAGTATCTGCTATCCCTTTTTGCCACGACTGGGAGACGTAGTGAATGATAAAAACAAAGGAACAAGTACTATAATTTCGAGGGAATTAGATGTAAAAGACGACGAAAAGAAGTATTTGAAAGTAAGACTAATAAACACCGATGCAGAACTTGAATGGGAAACCGAATTTGAATTGCCTGCATAAATAACCAGATACAGATACTATCAGTAGAAATAATAAAACTCAATAATACCAAGGCTAAAAAAATGAAGTTAATAACAAGTCTAAATCACAAAAAAGTCTCAGTAACAATTTATTTAGTTGTGTTGCTTTTTGTTTTTTCGAATGCAGTTGCACAAGATGGCGAAAAATTGTTTCAGCAGTGCAGAGCCTGCCACACTATTGGAGGAGGTAAGCTACTGGGTCCTGATTTACTGGATGTAAGCAAGCGCCGGGACGTTAGCTGGATAAAAAACTTTATTAAATCGTCCCAAAGAATGATAAAAGCCGGAGACCCTGATGCAGTTGCCCTTTTCGAAGAATTCAACAAACTGCCGATGATGGATTACAATTTTTCCGATCCCGAACTGGATGCGCTAGTTAAATATATTGACAGTTTCAGTACCAATGAATCAGAAAAAGAAAACGAAGAGCATGCACTTTCGGACTCTACTGCTGCGGCACAAGCAACCGAATATCTGGCAAGCATCTACACCGAAGAAAACCTGATAAAAGGTCAGGAACTTTTTGAGGGAAAAAGAGCGTTTAAAAATGGAGGTCCCTCCTGTATTTCATGCCATCATGTAAATAGCGATAATGCAGTACAAGGCGGTCTACTGGCAGCTGATCTAACCAAAAGCTTCTCGAGAAACGGCGGACTGGCAGGCATTAAAGGAATTATTGATCATCCCCCTTTTCCGGCAATGAAGAATGCATACGAAGAAGCTGTGTTAACAAAAGATGAAAGCGTAAAAATACAAGTATACCTAATGCATGCAGACAAAGCAGATGTAATGGTTGAAGCTGCCCCTACAGACTTTATTAAAAACGGCGTAAAAGGCATGTTCATTTTGCTTGTACTTATTGCATTGGTTTGGTTTAAACGTAAAAAACGGAGTGTGAATTATCAGATTATGAAAAGGCAGAGCAAATTTCATTGAGACGAATATCTGGTAATTGAAGTATAATAATGCTTATTCTTTAATTGTAATAAGTAGAACCGAATAAAACGATTATATGAGCTGGATTAAAGATTTAATTTCTCCCAAAACCAGGCAATGGGAAGATTTTTACCGGAACAGGTGGCAGTTTGACAAAGTTGTTAGAAGTACGCATGGCGCCAACTGCACAGGTGGTTGTAGTTGGATGATACACATAAAAAACGGAGTAGTGGTTTGGGAAACACAGGCGTTGGATTATCCCATCATTGACAAAAATGTGCCGCCATACGAACCACGTGGTTGCCAGCGTGGCATCTCGGCCTCATGGTATTTGTACAGCCCAATCCGGGTTAAATATCCCTTGGTGCGAGGTGCCTTGCTAGATTTGTTTCACGAGGAAAAAAACAAACACGGCGATGCCATGACAGCCTGGGAAAACATTCAGACCGATCCAGAGAAAAGGAAACGCTACATGAATGCCCGTGGGAAAGGCGGTTTTCGAAGAGTATCCTGGGACGAAGCTTTGGAATTGATTTCTATAGCCAACATTGCAACTGTAAAAAAATATGGTCCCGATCGTTTAGTGGGATTTTCTCCAATTCCGGCTATGTCGATGATTTCTTATGCTGGAGGATCACGCTTTCTACAATTGATGGGTGGTGTTAACCTCAGCTTCTACGACTGGTATTGCGATTTACCACCGTCGTTCCCCGAAACCTGGGGCGAACAAACCGATGTAGCAGAAAGTGCAGATTGGTATAATGCGAAATTTATTGCAGCTGTTGGATCTAACGTAGCACAAACACGCACCCCCGACGTACATTATTTTTCGGAAGCCCGGCACAACGGCACTAAAACAGTGGTTTTCTCCCCCGATTTAAATGCCTCGGGCAAATATGCCGACGAATGGATTCCTATTCACGGAGGGCAGGATGGCGCATTCTGGATGGCGGTTACACACATCATTTTAAAAGAATACCATCACAAAAGACAAATCCCTTATTTTATCAACTATGTAAAACGTTATACCGATAGTCCATTTTTAGTTCAAATTAACAATGAAGATGGAATCAACAAAGCTGGCAAATTGTTACGAGCCAATAAAATAAGCAAATATAAAAATGCGATAAACGGCGATTGGAAGTTTCTGAACATTGACGAAAGAAATGGTGATTTTGTATGCCCTGGCGGAAGTTCGGGACACCGTTGGGACGACCGAGATGGAAACTGGAACATGAGATTTACAGATGCCGAAGTGGGCGGCGATTACGACCCGCTTTTAACTTTACTTGAAAACAATGATGATGTTTTACAGGTTGAGTTTACCGAATTTGGTCTGAATAAGAAACGTCTACGTGGTGTACCTGTTAAAAACGTTAAAACTGTTGATGGCACTGTTACTGTAACTACAGTTTACGATTTAATAATGGCACAGTTTGGTGTAAACCGCGGGCTCGAAGGAGATTATCCAGAATCATACGAAGAAAGCGAACAGGCTTACACTCCGGCCTGGCAGGAAGTATTTACCGGAATTGGAGCCAAAAACGTGATAAAATTTGCACACGAGTGGGCCATTACAGCAGAACGCACTAACGGAAAATGTATGGTTATTATCGGTGCCGGCGTAAATCATTGGTACCACTGCAACCTAATCTACAAAGCGGCAACCATGACTCTGATGCTAACCGGTTGTATCGGAAAGAACGGGGGTGGCTTAAACCACTACGTAGGTCAAGAAAAAGCAGCAGTAGTCGATTCGTGGGGACACATCATGGCTGGAAAAGACTGGCAGGGACCCGTCCGTTTACAGCAAGGCCCCATTTGGCATTACATGAATTCCGATCAATGGCGCTACGATGGACATCATAAAGATTACAACACTGTGCCGAGAAATGAACTAAGTAGTTTGCATACCGCCGACATGATTGTAAAATCAGTACGAAATGGGTGGATGCCCTTTTACCCACAATACAACAAGTCGAATTTCGACATTACGAAAGAAGCAATGAATGCAGGCGCAAAAACTGATGACGAAATTCGGGATTATTTATTGAAACAACTAAAAGAAGAAGAAATTATACATGCTGTAGCAGCCCCCGATGAAGAAATAAACTTTCCGAGGGTATGGTACATTTGGCGTGGGAATGCCTTGATGTCGAGTGCAAAAGGCGACGAATTCTTTAAAAAGCATTACCTAGGAACCCATCATAACTCGGTGGCCAATGAACTGGGCAAAGGCCTTGTAAACGATGTAGAATGGAAAGAAGAAGCACCACGCGGTAAAATGGATCTAATTATCGACTTGAATTTCAGGATGGATACTTCGGCATTGTATTCTGATGTTGTTTTACCAGCAGCTTCGTGGTACGAAAAATCAGATATCAATTCTACCGACATGCATTCCTTTATCCATCCGCTTACTGCTGCCGTACCACCAGTTTGGGAAGCAAAAAGCGACTGGGCTATATTCAGGGAGATTGCAAAACATACCTCCGAAGTGGCAAAGACACATTTTCCACACAAAACAAAGGATATTGTGAATCTGCCGTTAATGCACGATTCAAAGTCAGAAATTGCTCAGACCGATGTTAAAGACTGGAGCAAGGGCGAATGCGAGATGATACCTGGAAAAACCATGCATAACATCGCATTTGTTGAACGTGAATATACTGAGATTTACAACAAGTTTATTACCCTTGGCCGCAATGCAAAGAACGGTATGGGTGCACATGGAAATAGTTTTGAAACTGCCGACTTTTACGACAAATTATTGGAAGATAAAAACCACCTGCAAAAAGTGAAAGGAGAAGTCTATCCTTCGTTAATGGAAGACGAAGAAGCAATAAATGCTATTCTGCATTTTTCTTCAGTTACCAATGGCGAGCTGGCACACCGTGCTTACAAAAATGCAGAGAAACGAACAGGGCTGCCACTTTGTGATATTTCTTCAGATTTTAAACATGTTAAGCTTGATTTTAATGATCTGCAGTCAAAACCACAACGATACATAAGTTCTCCTGTCTGGTCGGGTATTATGGCCAACGAACGTGCTTATGCCGGATTTACCTATAATGTTGAACGTCTTGTTCCCTGGAGGACTTTAACAGGCCGTCAGCATTTTTATATTGATCATGACATGTACATCAAGTTTGGCGAAAACATGCCCACCTACAAACCTTCTCCAAAACCAAATGTGCTGGGTGATTTGCAAAACTCTGTGGCTACCGGAAAGGCAAAAGTCTTAAACGTTTTAACACCGCACGGTAAATGGCAAATGCATACAACATACAGCGATACGGCACGCATGTTAACGCTTTCTAGAGGAATGGTTCCATGCTGGCTAAGCGAGGAAGATGCCGAGGAAATTGGGGTTAAGGATAACGATTGGGTAGAAGTATTTAATGACTATGGTGTTTACGGTGCACGAGCTGTGGTAAGCGCCCGAATACCAAAAGGAATATGCATTGTGTACCATGCCACCGAAAGTACCTATTCGTCACCAAAACCTGATGTCCGGGGCTACGAAAGAGGTGGAGGTCACAATAGTTTCACTCGCGTGCGACTAAAACCCAACCTGTTGGCTGGTGGTTACGGACAGTTTTCCTATCATTTTAATTACTGGGGGCCAGTTGGTGTTAATCGCGATTCTCATGTGTTAGTGCAAAAAATGAAAAGAGTAGAATTAGGATAAAAATAAAGACATGGATGTAAGAAGTCAAATATCAATGGTTTTTCATCTCGATAAATGTATCGGCTGCCATACCTGTTCAATTGCATGTAAAAATACCTGGACCGATCGCAAAGGTGCTGAATATATGTGGTGGAACAATGTGGAAACAAAACCCGGTACTGGATACCCCACAAAATGGGAAGACCAGTCGATTTACAAAGGAGGATGGGAAAAAGACAGTCATTTTCTAAAATTAAAAGGTGCCGGAAAAGTGAAAGGTTTAAAAAATATATTTCATAATCCGAACATGCCCGAAATGGATGATTATTACGAACCATGGACTTACGACTACAGTAAGCTGTTTGATGCCCCCGAAAGCAAGGACCAGCCTACTGCACGCCCTGTTTCGCTGGTAACCGGCAAACCAATGCAAGTAAAAGGCGGCCCCAATTGGGACGATGACCTAAGCGGCACTCCCGATTATGCACGTCAGGATGTAAATCTTAAAAACATAACACAGGCAGAACAGGAAGCTATGTTTCAACTGGAACAGATGACAATGCACTATTTGCCACGTATTTGCAATCATTGTCTAAATCCATCCTGTGTGGCATCATGCCCATCAGGAGCTATTTACAAACGTGGCGAAGACGGCATAGTTTTGGTGAACCAGAATAAATGCAGGGGCTGGAGAATGTGCATAACGGCATGTCCATATAAAAAAACCTATTATAATTGGAACACCGGAAAATCGGAAAAATGTATTCTTTGTTTCCCACGTCTGGAAACAGGACAAACACCGGCATGTATGCATACCTGCGTTGGAAGGATCAGGTATTTGGGAGTAATGTTATACGATGCGGATATGATAAAAACAGCTGCTATTTCTAATGAATCCGATTTGGTCACCAACCAAATGGAAATTTATCTTGATCCGTTAAGTCCGGCGGTAATTAAAGCAGCCAAAGAGAATGGTATTTCCGACGATACCCTTGAAGCCGCGCAAAAATCGCCCGTTTATAAATTTGTAAAAGAATGGGGACTTGCATTGCCTCTACATCCCGAATTCAGAACAATTCCTAACTTATTTTATGTGCCACCATTGTTGCCAACGATGGGAAAAGTGGAAGACGGGAATTACCACAATTCAGCGAAAGAGCTTTTTGGAGGAATTGAAAATACACGTTTACCTATTTCCTACATGGCAAGTTTGTTCTCGGCCAGAAACGAAGAAATCATAAAAGATGTATTAAAGAAATTGATGGCTGTACGTTGGTTTCGTCGCGATGAAACCGTTGGGGACCAAAATAAAGAGCAACTCGAAGATATATTAAAAGAGGTAGGTGTAACCAGAGAAGTGGCTGACGATATTTATCGTTTAACCTCTTTACCAACCGTTAAAGAACGTTACGTAATACCTCCCGCACATCGGGAAGAAGCTCTTGAAATGATTGAAGACTCGGGCGATGTAAAAGGAAATACAGGTTTTGGATTTCATCATAAACCAACACGGGGATTGTAAATGGAGATTTATAAATATATCGCTGATTTGTTTAGATACCCAACTATTGATACCCTTAAAAGTATTCAGTTAGTTTCAGAAGTGCTAATTAAAGAAGATGTCGTGCTGGCATCCAGATTGGAAGGATTTGTGACTTTCACAAATGAAAAGTCGTTACATGAGCTAGAAGAATATTACTTACAAACCTTTGACATAAGGGCAGTTTGTCACCTTGACATTGGCTACATTATATTTGGCGACGACTCGAAGCATGGTCGCTTTTTATATCACATAAAAGAAGTGCAAGAGAAAATAGGTAATGATTGTGGCAAGGATCTGGCTGACTTTCTACCAAATATTTTAACTCTGCTGAGTAAAACTAAAGACAAATCTTTTGCCGAAGAATTGTCGGTAAGTATTGTACTACCGGCCCTGGAGCAAATGCAACAGAAACTTGTAAACGAAAAGAATATCTACCGTCTTCCGATGGGAATTCTTATCAACTTATTGAAAATTGAATTTAATAGCTCGGAATTCGAACCCGTTCGGATTGGATCAAAAGAAAAACCAAACTTTCTGAACCATTACATCACCGGAATTGATACGTCTTTATTTGAAAGAAAAAAATTTAAAGGAAAAAGATAATGTACAACGATTTTATTTTTATTGGATTGCCCTATGCGGCATTGTTCTTGTTTGTAGTAGGTTCTGTAATACGATACCGAACAAAACCTTTTTCAGTGTCGTCACTTTCATCGCAATTGCTCGAAAGCCGTATTTTGTATTGGGGTAGCCACGCGTTTCACATCGGAATTGTTACCCTGTTTTTTGGCCATTTAATCGGCTTTCTCTTTCCCAAAAGTGTTATCTCGTTTACCGGTCATCCAACACGTTTATTAATCATTGAAATATCGGCGCTTGCATTTGGACTGCTTTCATTGTTTGGGATAGTTACATTAATTTACCGTAGGCTTGCTTTTGAGCGGTTAAAAAATATTACCTCAAAAATGGATATTGTTGTTTATGTTTTGATACTCACTCAGGTAATAAGCGGTTTATGGATTGCGTATTTCGACCGTTGGGGGTCGGCCTGGTTCGCTGTTTCGCTGGCACCATATTTAAAATCGATATTTCTATTTAGTCCAAAATACGAAGCGGTGGCAGCCATGCCATTAAGTATTAAATTGCACATTACTTCGGCATTTATATTTGTAGGCATGGTGCCGTTTACCCGCTTAATGCATTTTTTGGTCTATCCGTTTGTTTACATTATACGTGCTTACCAATTTGTTATATGGAACTGGGACCGAAAAACCCGGCGCAGCTCTACCGATTTTAACCGTGGGGTGAAAGCCCGGAATAATTAATGAAATATTTAATTGTTAGTAAAACAACATCAAAAGATTAATCATGTTTTGATGCTTTTCAATTTATAGGTTCAATACTGGTTGTTTTATCTATTAGCGAAGAAAGAACCAAGCAAATAAAACCTTTATTATTGAAATTTACGAGAACCTTGGCCCTACTTTTATTAACTTAAGTTGAACGAACTAAAGGAGTTTTTCCAATGGTTTCTGGAATATTAAATAGTATTCCAGACTTAAACTTTTTTTAATTCGTTACTAATTCCTGAATAAGGTTGAATGTGAGTGGTGTTGGATTTGCCAGGTTATCGTTGATGGGACAGCGGTTTTTGATCGTCGCGATCCAGTTTTCAATTTCTTCTTGACTGGCATTTGTTTCAGGTATAAACAGCACTTCTATTTGTTTAAATCCTGCGCGGTCTTCATCTGATTTTCCAAACAAACGGGCAGGATTAATGTTGCCCTCTATCTGAATTCTTAATCCGGACAATTTTATACCCAATTCCTTGGCAGTTAAGTGTGCAACCACGTTAATACATCCTGCATAACTTGCCAAAAGATACTCTACAGGGTTGGCTCCCTGGTCATCCCCTCCCAAGGCAGGTGGCTCATCTACCACTATGATAAATTCTCTGGCACTTGCAGCTATACGTGCTGGTGTTTGGGCTTCTCCTTCAATTTTAAACGTTAAATCTGACATAATTTTATAATTATAATTAAAAAAAAAGCCCTTCACGAAATCGTGAAGGGCTTGTTACATTTATAGTTTACTTACTATTTCTATATTTTAATCCATACAACCACCCTCCACATGTTTTGAAAACATACAGCAACACATACACATCATCATGTTGTTTGCTATGGAAAGCGGTTTATTCATCTAAATCTATTTATCCTATCATCTATATAGGTCACAAATATAGAAAAAAACATACTGATTTTTCTATTCATGAAACAAAATGAAAATATTACTGAAATCTTAATTTTGAATCCATATGAAACTAAGCATCACAATTCCAGCGACTGCAAAAAAGTACGACAATAAAAGCTATAACGATAGCCGGCCATCTATATAGCTTTCTAAAAAATTTGATCCATTTAGTTTTTTCTTTGTTATTTGGTGTGATTCAAAAGATTTATCTAACAAAAATTGTTGTAATAATAGCCGAGTGAATAAAATGCTTAACATTCTTTCTATTGGCTTTATTTTATAAACGAAGGAGTAACCGATAACATCAGATAAGCCCAGTGCTGTCCGACAGAACTATCGCCGCCTTTCAGAATTTCCATCGAATCGCCGGCAAACATCGTTGAATATCCAAGCGTAATTGAGGTGAACGGATTTATGATCCATTTCCCTGAAAGGTCGATTTCGGTCCCCAAATAGTTAGATGCGTCAGCGGCAATTTCGGCTGTAGCACCAAAATAATGCAGATGTGCATCAAACACAACCTGATCTTTCTTGTACTTGTATTTCAAATAAATATCGTTTAATCCTACCGATCCGATGTGACTACCAACATAAAAATAATCCATAAAACCATTGAATTTATGGTTGGTGCCGTACAGTGGCGTAAAAGATTTATATTTCTCTGTTTCGTTGTAATCGGTACCTGAAAGACGTTCATATCCTGCAACAAAATTTTTATATGCCGCTTCAAACAATAAGTTCAAAGCACTAATCTTCGCTCCCGAAACATGTTTCCCGGTTTGCCAATAAAGATTACTAGCCAGATTTACCCCTTCGATATTGGTGGTATATCTTCCTCCAATGGTCTGGCTGTACCGGTTTTTCTGTTCATCCTCCTGCATATACGGTACACCATTATTTAAAAGCATCAAACTCAATGCGCTGTTCTCCCAGCTTTTATTAAACCATATGAATTGAAGATCTTTATAAGCATCAGGGCCATTGTAAATGTTATCGGTAATATCGCTGTTTTCATTATGCGCGATACCAAAGTGCAGTTTTATATCGTCTTCGTATTTAAAAATGGCCATATCGTGCGAGCGTGCCTGCTGTGCCCAGCCTACGTTACCAAAAATACGATGGTCGTCGTACACCACTTCCTGTCGGCCTGCCTTTAACGAAAACTCAGGCGTAAATAACACCTCGGCCCATGCCTGATGAACCGAAAGCGCATAATCTTCGTTACTCACTAATTGCGGCTGATTCCCCCATTGCCTTACATCTTGTAATACCAGGCTGGTTATAATGTATTCGTTTTTAAACATGGCATTTAGCCTCGTACGTTGAGATGTAATCAACGATGCTTTTTGATCTTCAATGGCAAGCGACTTGTATCCCCTGCTCAATTCGGTTCGCGGCCTGTATTCTCCCGATAGTGAAAACTGTGCTTTTGCAGCGAAAGAGATGCATATAATCACTATTACCAAAATGGAAATCTTGGAAGTATTCATAATTTTTGGATTTAGCTTTTATTACTCCTGCAACTGAACAACAGCGTCGTATGTTTTCTCACGTTCTTCGGCTTCCTTCATCCATTTTGGCACTATGGTTTTCAGGAAATCCTGCTTGTCTTCGTTCAGTTTTTCCATATCAAGGCCGATAAACTCCTGAGCTTTTGCTTTGGTTGCAATATCAGGATATGGAATTTCCTGATTATGCCCAAGATCAGCCAGTAATCGGGCCAATTTAATTCGAGTTTCCTGGGCAATAGTAATTCCGGTTGAAATAACACGACCAACTTCAACTGGAGAATGGAACGAGCCTCCATGACTGGCTGCAGCATAATCCCAACGCCACTGTGCATGACGTATTCCCATCAAAATATCCTGCATTTGACCGTCTTCAGCTCCCAGATCCCAGGCTTTTTTTGCCTCTACATGAGCACGAACCAGCAGCTCCTCCAGCTTATCGCGGTTTTCTATTATTTTATCCTGGCGTTCGTAAACATTGGCCATCAGGGTTCCGGCCTCTTCACGATGACATACCTGACATGAGTTGGCAATATTATTTAACGGAGATTGCATGTGATGATCCGTAAATTTCTGTCCACCTTCACTTTTGTATGGCATATGGCAGTCGGCGCACGACACCCCACGTTGAGCATGAATACCGGTTGAGTGTATTTCATATCCCGGATGTTGTGCTTTTAACATTGGTGCCTTACTCAATGCATGTGTCCAGTCGCTGAATTCCAGATTATCGTAGTATTCTTCCATGGCTTCAACACTAAAGCCATTATCCCAGGGAAAGGTTAAGTATTGCGCACCATCTACTTTTTTCTTATCGAAGTAATATTCCACATGACACTGTGCACATACCAAACTTCGCATTTCCTGATGGCTGGCTTTAGTCATATCTTTTCCCATGCGTTCAAATGCTTCTACCAGTGCCGGACGTGTTACAGTCAGGTTCATCGTTTCGTTATCGTGACAATCGGCACAACCAATCGGATTTACTACTTCTGCTCCCAATTCGGCCCAGGCTCCGGTGTAAAATGCAGCTACACCCTTTTCGTTCATCAGCCGTGGAACATCCGGGCTTTTACAAGTCATACAGGTTGCAGGCATCGGCCCTTCTTTTGGAGTTTTTGGCGCTCCGGTACGTAAGGTATTTTGAATATCAGTTATTGAATAGAAATGACCTCGTCCCTGATTATAGTCTTTTGAGAAACCATACCCAGCCCAAAGTACTACGAGTCTGGGATCAACCTCCAACATATCAATCATGGTATTACCATTGTATTTACTCTGAAAACTTGTATCAGCAGTTCCGTAATACGATTGAAACTCGCGGGGATAATTCTGACCCCATACTTCGTTGCGTGGCTCAAATTTGCCAATTTCGGCCTTTGGAACATTAACGTAAGCTGCTTCTGTTCTTCGCTCAACAATTGAAGAGGCCAGTAGGCCAAGAAAGAAAACCACCACTACGGTTGTTAAAAAAAGTACCCATGCCAGCCATGGGCGTTTCTCGGTTAGTTTTTGTTTTGCACTCATGATTCTGTTTTAGTTATTTTTTATGTATTGTTTTATCCAGTTCGGAACAGGGCTCTCGGGCAGTGGTACCCGCGCATTGGGAACACTCGAAATGCTATTTACACGTCCGTGTGGAACTTCGCGATGACATTCAACACAACGCCGGTCTTCGCGATGCGCTTTATGAGCTTCTACATTCCCAATTAATTTAGGGTCTTCCAACAGTTTCTGATGACAGCGAATACAGTTATTTTGCACTACCTCAGCACCTTCTTCGTGAATATATATTACCTGAGGCTCTTTTCTCAGCGTAAAAATTGTGGCATGGCGCAGGCCGTCTTTTGCCTTAAAATAGTACTTATTGAATACATTATTATGTGGCACATGACAGTCGTTACAATGTGCAACCTCTCGATGAGAACTATGCTGCCACGTGGCATACTGTGGTGCCATTATGTGACAATTGGTACAGGTTGCAGGATTATCAGAAAGGTATGAATGCGCTTTTGAAACGTAAAGCAAGAACATTACCAAACCTGCAAATATGCTTAATACGAAAATTACCGGAAGCTGCCATTTTTTAGGTGGAAGTAGTTGTTTTAACATAGCAATTGGTTGATCAATCTTTTATGCAGTAAATATCTTTTGATTCTTACTACCATTTTGTAACAGATGTTACAATTTAAGCTATTTCGTAAAAAACTCAAACTACTTTTACTCCTATCAAACCAATCTTTACTTGTTCTAAATAAACTTTTACACAAATCTAGCAACGCTATAAATATGACTGAATTGTCTATTCAGAGATTTTTAAAGTAACTGATTCCTCACCAGTCAAGCAACCGCTTCTCCCCCTCCAGGGCTTTGATCTCCGAAATTTCCTGCGACACTTCAATCACTCCTTTATAATTGCCTAATTGGTCTCTTACCGCAAAATATTGAATAAGAATAATTTCTCCTTTCATTTTTATCCAGAAAGAGGCTTGGTCTTTTTTGCCCGACTTAAACGATTCCACAATTTTTTCTACCACATGCACGCTCTCAGGAGGATGGCAATTTTTAACCTCTCGCCCTATAATGGCAACGGTTCTGGGAAAGATTCTTTTTGGTGGCGTTGAGAAATATTGAACCTTATCATGTTCATCAACATAAGTAATATCAACCGGTAAGTGATTAAAAATCAACTTTATTTGTTCTGCATTCAAAATTCCGGTGCCGAGATTGATAAAACCATCAGAGATACTGGCCTGTTCTTCCCTATTTGTCGTTCTCGGTTTAATGTAAGGATATCCAATTTCAAAACCCAGCTGATTCATCGACTGCAGTTCGTCTTCACCGATTGTGGAAAGAATTAAGGGAAACAAAATATGTTCTTCTCTGAATTTAATCGCCATCATATTAAAAAAGATATCGCCGACACAACGATTAAATGATTTGAAATCAATTGAGCCCTTTTCAAGCTGACTGATAACCAACTTAATGTTAGCCCTGATATCATCGTGTATCGACCACATAATTTGCAGACAGCGGTAATCGGGCCAGGCTTTTTCGATTGACGGAAAAAGTACATTTTCTTTAATGGTGTAATGCTTCACAAAAACTTCCAGATGTTGGAACTTTTTCAGCAATTCCGTTTGTAGTGTGTGATTCACACGATCTTTTACAAATGCCTTAAACACTGGTCTTATTTCCTCTAAGACCTTCACCATCTCCCGGTTATTTTGTTCCAGCACGCCTAAAAACGAATCGTCAGCAGGTTCAATTCGCGGGTAAGTTTCAATTGGAATATGGAATATATTCAAAACCTTACTGGCAAGCTTTTTTAACTCTTCAACGGCATAATCGTCTTTTACCAGGCTATCGAACAACGCAATAAAATCGTCTGGTATTACTGTTGGTATAAAATCCTTGTTGGCAATAACAAAAGAATGTGCATTCCCGGTTTCAAGGATCTGTTTGGAGACTTCCATTAGCTTTGCCAATCTCCGTTCTTTAGTTTTTGTAAATTCCGACATCGAGCTCTATTTGATAAAAAACACCCAAAATTCTTCTTCTGCCTTTTGATTCAGCCAATGCTTGTAATCCATGCTCAACGATTTGTCGATCAATGGTGCCGGAATAAAAGGTGCTATAACTTTCAGAATCTCCCGCTCATTCAGTTTTTTAATGGCCGACAGAACTTCATGAACCGGTTGTTCTCCGGCATTCAACATCTCCCGGATGTCAATAGTTTCCACTATATTGTCTTCGTTAAACCATTCCGGTTGTTCTGTTTTATACTGAATACTTTCATCGCTGTCAGCATCTACCTGAGTCTGGCCAACTTCGTTTCTCAATTCATTAATCAGATCCTCCACTTTCACCCCCCAATAGTAGCTGCCTGGCTTAAAGTTGTAATCTTGGTAATGGTTTTTCGTAAAACCGGATTCCGAAGTTTCTTAAAAGGCGGTGCCGCACGAATCAGCACATCTTCAAGCTGTGGATAGGCTTCCAGCAAATCGAATATTTTCGTTTTTGGTGTAATGATCAGTTTTTCCATCTCCTATTCATTTTCATCGGTATATGATAAGATCCTGCGCTCGCCCTCCAGGCTTCTGTTTTCAGAAAGATCCTGCGAGACTTCCAGAGTACCCAGGTATTTGCCATCCTCGTCGCGCAATGCGAAGTATTCAATTTTAATGAATTTGCCTTTCATTTGTATCCAGAAAGGTGCGTGCGAAGCTTTTCCTGACTTAAAGTCTTCAATTATCTTCTCAACAATATGTGTACTTCCCGGAGGATGACACAAACGTACATCGCGGTTAATTATGGATCGGCTGCGGGCAAAAATTCGTTCTTTTCCCTGCGTAAAATATTTCACTTTATCGTTTCTGTCCACAAAAGTCATATCGAAGGGAACCGAATTCAAAATGGCTTTAATTTCCTCCGCCGAAAAACTCCCCGATGGCAACTGAATATTTCCATCGGAATTAACATTACTTTCAGTAGCTTCGTCAGTGAGTCCCTCGGGTTTCCACTCTACTTTTGGGTCATAGAGCGAAAAGCCGTATTCCAGTGTTTGTTTATGAATATTCCACCAATCTTCGGTAGTAAGCACATCCATAGCCATGGGAAACAAAATTTCTTCTTCCTTTTGAATCATATCAACCAATCCCTGCAGCGCCACATAAAACAATATTTCGAGTGCATCAAAAAGATCTTCGAATTTAAGTTCCGGAGTTTTCAGAATAGTAATACAGGCTTTCAGTTGTTCTCTGATTTCATCGTGTTTACCCCACATTACCTTTGGTGGCCCCGTGATTTCATTTTTTTCGAGATAAGGAAATACCAAATACTCTTTTCGCTGATAGTGCTTATCAACGTCCATCAGTTGGTTAAAAAGGCTTTCAAGTTGCAGCGCATAAGTTTTAAATTCAGTTTTATCCACATTCGGCAACTCATCGAGCTGGTGTTTCGCCTGTTCAGCCACCTTCCGTAACTCAACATTCTCCTGCTGAAACACATCAACAGGGTGTCCTTCAGGAATGGTCTTTGCCCCCGACAAATCAACATTCCCTTCAAGAACAGAACCGTGTACATCACAAAGTTTCAGAACTTCCTCTTCCGGTAAGCCTTCCTGCATGAGTTCCTGCTCAACTTCTACGACTTCGCCGTATGGAATATTTTTTAGTGATTCCACCAGTTCTTTCCGAACACTATCAGCCGATTCTCCCTGATGCAGTTTTAAAATCAATTGCTTCAGTTGTTCCTTTCTGTACTTCGAATTGTTAATTAGTTCACTCATATAATTTTGAGATTAGATGTATATTAAATTTAGGAAATATTAAATAAATCCTTACTACGGAATTTGATGATTCTTAGTTTTTGTAACAATTCCGGCAAACTCAGTCGCCTGATATAAACATGCATATTCGCACTTTTGTTCCTGGTTTCTCTTGGTAGGCTACAGATTAAGGGATCTGCATTAGCTATTGCTGCCATGAAGAATAACATAACTTTTGTTACTAATTCATACGAAATTTACTGTGTTTTTATCCATACTAGTGATTATAACTTATCCATTGTATAATTCGATATCAATTATCAGCAACTTAACACTTAAGATCAATTATTTCCGATTTTTATAGAACGTACCACCAAGAACTAAAGCGGCCGAAATAATCATTAAATTTTTAATGATATATTGTCCTTCTAAAGTTGGCATTAAAAAATTCCCATTTTGATATGTAACTTGAGGTAATAAAAACAAAGGCATAAAAGTTCCAAACATTTGTAGAAAAAGCAATGCAATCGCAATTTTTGTGGTTTTTTTGAAAAGGAAAGTAACTCCAATAATAACTTCCCAACACCCAATCACAATTAACCAAAAAGCGGGAGTACCAATTGGCAACCAAACCACAGTTGCTTTTAATAAACCTTCAGCTGATGATAAACCCAATGGCTTCAATACACCAAACCATATAAATATTATTCCAAATGAGATTCGAATGGCAGGAATACTCCATGCACTCATCCATTTCGCTATATTCTTGTCAAATTGAACAATTTCTTCTTTCATGATAACTATTTGGTTAATTCAGGTGTTGTACTAATAACAATTCCAGTAACTTAAATTTCGAATCCTTATCGCCTTCTGTTCTTGTGAAAAAATTTTACTGCATAATGTGTTGACGGTGCTGTATTTAAATACATGAATTCAATACTTAGTTATTGCAGTTTTCCATTTCTACAATATGGTACCCTGCACTATTTAGGTCCGCGAGCATATTGTCGTTCGCTTTTTCTATGTGGCAGAACTTGCATTCTTTTGATGTAAGTTCTGCCGATTTAATATTCTTTTCTTTAAGATATTCCATACCATAAGTGTATATCATCTCTTCATTCTTCATATCCTCAGGCACAATGATGTCAAAATGCATCTTTTCGCCATCTGCACGTTTTACGTATGTATCCCAAACAGCTACTTTCATTTTTCTACTTCAATTTTAATTATTCCTGTGGGGCAATTCTCAACAGCTTCCTTTATTTCGCCCTCATACTTATCATAATCAAGCCCCGGTACTACAATCATTTTTTCGAAGACTTTAAATACCTGTGGGGCAAAAGCATGGCAAATCTTGCAAGCAATACATGTATTTACGGTATCATCTCTCCATACTCTTTTTATACCCATAATCAATCATCATAACCTGCCTGACAGGATAAACAAGCATTCGCATAAGCCTCATACGCGTCATATGCAGGACCGATCTTCCCGTTAATGGTAATTATCCGATCTAATCTTACATTCTTGTCATTCACGATCTCCATAAATTCTCCATGGTCCTTTTTATCAATTCCTTTGAAGCTTCCGTTTGACTCTTCCAGTATTTGATCCACTCCAAAATAAATCACCCTGACTTCCCGATGAAGCAACAGGTCCATCACGTCATAAAAGTCCGGATTAACAGGTAGATACTTAGCCAATGTTTTCATAGCTTAAGTTTTTATACATTCTTTAATAATAGCATCTACATGTATTTGTGTTGTATTCAGAAAAGGTATATCAAGATATCTTTCTTCTGTAAACATCAATGGAAATTCGGTACACCCAAGAATAACAGCATCTATACTTTTATCTTTCTTAATATCTTTAAGTATTGATAATATTTCATTTTTCGTATCTTCTTTAAAGATCCCTAATTCCAACTCTTCAAACAATCTTTTATTAATCAACTCAATTTCAGGCTCATCAGGTACAACTATTTCAATACTTTGTTTTGAAAACACATCTTCAAAAAAGCCGTTTTGCATCGTAAACTTACTTCCGATTAGTACACAGCTTTTTACCTGCAACTTTTTAGCTGCAATAGCACACGACTCCACAATACTTACCAAAGGCAAATTTGTTTTTGATTGAATTTCGTTAAACAACAAATGCGGGGTATTTGCACCAATTGCAGCAAAATCGGCCCCTGCCCGCTCTATTTTTTTAATGCAATCAACTAAATAATGTGTAGCCACTTCATTTTGCCCCTCTTCCAGTAAATTTATGAATTTGGACATCGTAACACTATAAATAACAATTTCGGGGTAAGTCAAACTCCCATTTTCATTTAATTTTTTGAAACCATTAATTAATTTTTTATAATAATCTGCAGTAGCTTCTGGTCCCAGTCCGCCGAGTATTCCTATTGTTTTCATTAAGTTTATTTTAATTTGAAAATGAACAACCTTCTATTTGATGTAAAAACGTTTCATGCTATTTTTTTATATCGTAATGATATTGCTATTAACAAGGAAACTTTTATTACTTCAAAGGCTCCAAACCAAAAATGAAGATTTGAGCCTTGCAATTGTGTGCCCGCAATAATTTGCTCTGCCCTGTCTACCATCGCAGGTAATAACCATACCGTTTGTAATGACAGAATGCAGGTTACAATCCACCACATTGTATGCAGAGATGTAATTCGCAACAAGTCTTGCTTTTCTTGTATTAACATTATTGTCCAAACAAGTACCAATAAAACAACCTCCACACGGTTTAATGATGTAAACACCAGTTTACCAATACTCAAACCTATTTTCAATGTCACTCCCTCTGCTCTGAACTTTAGCCATGCTTCAAAAAAGCTGATTGCGCTAACCAATCCTGCCCAAAAGGCTAACAAAAGCGGCATAACATGTCTGGAATACTTCATGATTTTCCTTGTTTTCTCTTTCTTTATCAATAAATTTTACCGTTTCATTAAAATTTATTTCTACCTCATTATTCTTCTGCACAATCGTTTTTAATCTCTCATGTAGTTTCTCTTGTTATAAGGAAAAAACATCCCAACCACGATAAGATTCATTCTGCATAAGACACGTATAAAATATTCACCAGGAATACTTCTAGCAATTTACACAATAGCTAAAAATCCGCTTTTAACAATATACACCTCTACGAAATACACAACTGATTACCAATCAAGTCAGGATTTATCGGCTATTTATTCTATTCTTTTAGTCAATTCGATACTTTTACTAAATGTCTCAAAAATCAGTGAGTCACCCTGTTAAGTGTTGCCTTTCCTTGTCTAATCTTATCAGCTAACGAATGAATCGTTTCTGTGCGTACAATCTCGTAAAACCCATCTCTCACCACCTTGTATTTTTCATGCAATGGACATGGATTTGCATTATTACACGACTTAAGACCAAATCCACATTTATGAAAACAAGTATCACCTTCCATAATATGAATCACTTGGTAAAGTGTTAATCCCGATTGCTCACTATTGAAAAAGAAGCCTCCTCCTCGCCCTTTGGCAGAGTCAACTAATTTATGACGGGTTAGAGTTTGCAAAATTTTTGCTGAGAATGCCGTAGGTGCTTCAATTTCTTCTGCAATTTCTATCACGCCCGGTCGTTTCTCCTCCCAATTTCGGAGTTGAATAAACACCAGCGCTCGTATTGCATATTCAGTACTTTTAGCTAACATAGTCTTTGTTTATGAAATAATTTCTTTCTCCAAAGCTAATGCTTTCAAAAATAAAATATTGTTTTCCAGATGAATATGTCGATGTAGGTCCTGTTCAAAATCTCCTAAAGTTTGATAAGTTATACGATATGTATTGCATCCATCAGGCGGACAAGTATAATCTGATGTTAATGCTGCAATTTCAAAAAAACGTTCCCCTTCTGCCTGGTGCTCTTCCAACATTACCTGAATAGGTGCATCTATTCCACCCAAATTGGTAGAATCCGGATTACCATTATTTTTGTAGTTCACCAGCTTACGTATATACGGAAACAACACCAGCTCTTCTTTCTTCATATGTGCTGTCAGGTTACCTGCTGACGCTTCAAACAATTCACGAACCTTAAAAAGTTCAGGGTGATTATCTCCATGTACACTACAAAGTTTATTAAGCTTTTCACTTAAAAAAGGGATATTATCAGTGACATACGAGTGATGTCTTTTTTCAATATAATCACACAATTCATTTAGTTCCATCGAATCGATATATTTTGAATCAGGATCACTGGCCTGCACAGCACCTTCCAATTCAGGGAGCAAAGCAGAGATATCCACATTTGCTTTTTCACAGGCCTTTTCCAAACTGATACCACCACCGCAACAAAAATCGATATTGTTACGATCGAATATTTGTGCTGTTTTATAATTCACTTTTACAATCTCTCCCACAGTTACATTTCTATTTATTTCCATAGCTATTATTTTTTTGACAAAGATAAAAACATTTTATCAAAGGACAACAGGGTCTTTTTATAATTTTATTATACATTTGCACAAACAAACTTTTAAATCATTATTTATGAATTCTAAAAAACTTTGGATTGGTTTTATCCTTGTTATGGTAATTTCGTTTGGAATTCTTGGTTATTTTGGCCGGGAAATCTATCGTGAAAAACCTCCTATCCCCGAAAAAGTAATTTTGCCCGATGGTTCAGTTGTATTTACTTCTGCTGATATTAAAGATGGTCAAAATGTTTGGCAATCAATAGGCGGTCAGGAAGTAGGCACTATATGGGGTCACGGTGCTTACAAGGCTCCCGACTGGACTGCAGACTGGTTGCATAAAGAAGCGCTTTTTATTTTGGATACATGGTCGTTGGCCGAATTCTCACTTTCTTATGATGATTTAGAAGATGAGAAACAAGCACTATTGCAAAAACGTTTACAAAACGAATTGCGGAAAAACACCTACGACAAATCATCAAAAAGTTTAATTGTATCAAAAGTTCGGGCTGAAGCGATTAAGAGCAACAGTGCACATTATTCCGGATTATTTATGAATGATCCCGACTTGGCTGAGTTACGCGAAGCATATGCCATCCCTGCTAACTCGATAAAAGACGAAGGCCGAATGGATAAAATGAATGCCTTTTTCTTTTGGGCCAGTTGGGCTACGGTTACAGAACGCCCCGGCAAAGATATTACCTATACAAATAACTGGCCTCCTGAAAAGCTGGTTGGTAATGAACCAACCGGGTCGTTACTATTGTGGACAGGATTTAGTGTAATAATTTTGTTATTTGGAATTGGACTACTGGGCTGGTATTACGCCACTAACCGGGAAGAGGAGGCCAATCCAGATATTCCAAAGGTAAATCCTTTATCAGGGACCAAACTCACTCCGTCGATGAAGGCGACACTTAAGTATTTCTGGGTGGTAACAGCACTTATTTTGGTACAGATTTTCATGGGAGTTGTAACGGCGCATTATGGTGTTGAAGGACTTGGCTTTTATGGTTTGCCTCTGGCCGATTTTCTACCCTATTCCATTTCCAGAACGTGGCATATCCAACTGGCTATTTTCTGGATAGCAACTTCGTGGCTGGCAACCGGACTATTTATTGCACCCGCAATATCAGGTAAAGAACCAAAGTTTCAACGTTTTGGGGTAAACTTTTTGTTTATAGCACTATTGATTATAGTCGTTGGTTCACTTGCCGGTCAATGGATGGGTGTCATGCAAAAACTAGGTCTTGTAGAAAATTTCTGGTTTGGCCATCAGGGCTACGAATATGTTGACCTAGGTAGATTTTGGCAGATCTTTCTTCTTATTGGATTAGTGTTATGGTTACTTTTAATGGGCCGTGCCATTTGGCCGGCATTGAAAGCAAAAAATGAAAACCGACATTTACTTACCATGTTCCTTATAGCATCAATTGCCATTGCTACTTTTTATGCTGCCGGTTTAATGTGGGGGCGCCAAACCCATCTTGCTATAGCCGAATACTGGCGCTGGTGGGTTGTTCACCTTTGGGTGGAAGGTTTCTTTGAAGTTTTTGCTACAGTCGCTATTGCATTTCTTTTTGTTCGGATGCAGCTGATTCAGACAAAGATTGCGACATCAAGTGTACTCTTTTCAACCATTATATTTTTATCAGGTGGTATTATCGGAACTTTTCACCATCTATACTTTACAGGAACACCAACTGCAGTTCTCGCTCTTGGAGCAACATTTAGTGCACTGGAAGTAGTTCCTCTTGTTTTAATGGGTTTTGAAGCCTATCATAACATAAGAATGAGCCGGGCTAAAGAATGGGTACTAGCCTATAAATGGCCAATCTACTTCTTTGTATCGGTAGCTTTTTGGAATTTCCTGGGTGCTGGAATATTTGGATTCTTAATCAATCCTCCAATTGCTTTGTACTACATGCAAGGGCTTAATACTACTCCAGTTCATGGTCATACCGCATTATTTGGGGTTTACGGAATGCTTGGAATTGGACTTATGCTTTTTGTTTTACGAGACATGGATTTAAACGCTGTTTGGAAAGAAAAAACCATACGTTATGCATTTTGGATGATGAATATTGGCCTCTTATTAATGGTTTTAATTAGTGTGCTTCCAGTTGGATTGGCACAAACTGTAGCAAGTGTAAAACACGGACTTTGGTATGCTCGATCCGCAGAGTTTTTAGAAAGTCCAACATTGGAAACAATAAGATGGCTACGTGCCATTGGAGATACTATTTTCGCGATTGGAGCTTTGTACCTGGGCTGGTTTGTTTTTGGATTAAAAACAGGTTGGTCAATTAAAAAGTAATCTCAAACAAAGCTGGGATGCATAACTATCCCAGCTTTGCTCTTTGCAACTTATTCTTCAAGATAGGTAAAAACATATATTCATCATTAATTAAACACTTCTGCAATCCTCAATATATATCCCGGATTTTCAGAAACGAAGCTTATTGCAATGAAATTGCATGATTTGCTATGATTACAATTCGGAGGTTTAATCCATTATCCAGAAAACAAAAACATGCACAGGTAAAAAATTACCATGATAAATAATTTCCTTATTGGTGCTTTTCCCTGTATGTACTTATCTCCAGAATCTGCCCCACTCTATTACTGTAAAACCATTTCGCTCAAATGAAACCAGTGCCGGTTCTTCCAGCCCGATAAACTCATCTGTTTCTTCAAAGCCATAAAACAAGTGATTTATCTTATCTGGAGATACCGAGAAATCAAATGCTATTGCCTGGTCAATAATTTCGTTTGTTTGCGGATAAACCAGGTAATAATTGTTTTCGTTTAATAAGGGTATCCAGTATTCCAGGAAATCCGCTATTTCATTCGACGAAAAACTCCTGGCTGCCAGATTAGTTTAAAAATAGGTTGTTAACTCCGACTGTTCAACACACCATCCCTTCTCGTATTGAAAAATGTCGAGTTGACGGCTCTCGTAAAAAAGAAAATTATATTGATCATTTATTTTTCCGTCAGTATCGACCGTTACACACCATTGGTTTCCGTATTCGGGAATCGATTTTGTTATTTCGCCACCCAGCGGAAACGAAATAGTCAAACACATATCCAGTTCCTCTTTCGGATATATATAAATGTTGGTTTTGTAAATTACCATCGATTAACACAGAGGTTTTATCATATCAGAATATGTAATGTAAATCATCAAAAAGTGGATATGAACAGTTACTTTATAAGACCAGATCATATTTTTATTCATGTGACTAAATTAATATTGCATAACTAATGGAATCACTGCTTATTTTCCTGCAAGAAACTATTACTTGATTCTGAATTAAATGATACTTTCAATATCCTAATTATATTTTCTTTTTTCCACGTTAAATACTTAATAATATCGCCAACTCTATGCAGATAGATTGCAGTACCTAATGATGAGAAAATTGAAATTCTTTTTTCTTTTATATTCTCATCTTCAGGACAAACTAATTTTATAGAGAAGTTTAAATCGCTGTTTTCACATTTAAAATCAATAATTGAATTCATAATAATGATATCTGATGGAATTTTTACAGTTGTTACTTTCTGAGCTGAAGAAATCTTTCTTTTAAGAATTCTGATATTTCCGGGAGATGCAGAAAATTTACTTTTATTGATAGTAAGTTGTGTAATTTTTACAAAATCGTCAATAGGAATTATCATCATCTCTTATTTTTTCTCTTACCGATCTTTTCTTCTTGTCTTTTTATTTTTTTTTCGAGTCTTTTTTCTTTAATGCTTTTTTTAGGCTCCTTTAAGCCAAATCTTTTTTTTACCATTACATTTTTATTAGAATTATTAATGAAATTTGGAAATTAATTAGAGGAGATTATAATTTAATGCCTATGTAATGAAATTTCCATCTGCTTCTGACTGGTTATGAATGTCTAATATTTTAATCGTATGTTCCTTTTCCCAAGTATAGTAACTAATGATATCATTGGTTTTTTGCAAAAAAATAGCAGAACCCAAGTTTGAAAAAACTGATACTTTGTTTTCTCTAACATTTTCAAATTCAGGATAAACCAATGTTAGTTTGAATGTAAAATCATCATAGTCTGTCTTAATCTCAACCAAAGACCCCATTGTAACAATGTTTGCTAACATCTCTTGCGGATTTACTTTTTGTGCAGTTAATACCTTTCTTTTAAGGTCTTGAATATTTTCAATAGCATTTGAGTACTCTTCTTCTGCAACTTTTATTTGTCGCATAATTTTCTCGAAATCTAAGCTCGATATTATTCTTTCTTCCTGTTTTCTGGGTTCCATATTTTTTACTTTTTACCTTTAGTTTTTCCATATCAATATCTAAGAACTTAAAGAAATGAATGATATAAATACTTCACCGATTTCAGTGGATACTGACGTTGTGAATCCATTTCTATTATAATCTTCAGAGGCGTCCACATAGATCATAACTCGGTATATAACAACCTATTAAACTCTTTCACACTTTTGAAATCAGATTATTACACCTCGTAATTAGCATCGTTTTTCAATTCTGTAAATCGTAATAAAAACAAGAACTAAGAATAGTCTGCTTTTATTAGTATTTCACATTTATAATTTAAACCAAAATGAAAGAGTGGAAAGGTAAAGACCTATCCTCTTCATTAATTTTTGGGGAGCCTACGGGAATTAGTAAAAAAACTACGCACGATTTTTACTTTTTAAGGCTATTCCCAAAAAAACCTCATTATGAATATGAGAATATAAGTCATTAAAATTTTCATGGCACCAATTGTATAATTCGTCCAATTCCTTAGGATCTGACCAACTAACACATTTCTGCAATTCCTTTTTATACAACTTTTCCCATAAATATACTTTGGGTAAAATTATTTTGGCATATTGGATCATAGCTGTCTGTTTTAATCAAATTAATCATTCATTTTTGATATGTTTCTCTTGATAAAGAATCAGATCATTTAAAGAGAGACCTTAGTTCATCAACTACCAATGTGGTTGATTAAGTTGCCAATCTACAATAAAATTACTGTTCTTGTTTTCAACATCTTGGGTTGAGTGTTTTACAGAAGAGCCAGATACTAAATATTGTCTTCTATGTTCATGCATTACATTTGGCATTTGATGCCAAATTCTTTGTCGCTGATGATTTAATGTTTCCATGGTATTAATTATTAATATGATTTTTGCCCTTAACATCAGGCTGTTTTTTAAATCTTCATTCTCTACTAATTCATTTTATTTTTAGGTTGTCTCATGATCCTAAATAATAAAATGGCATATTATTATGCTTCAAATTCTCATCCAACACCTTAATAGATTTTAGTCGATGTTTAATGAGATAAATTAATTGACAATATTTTAACTTCTGTTAAAAAATCGTATCCAATACTTTTGTATCGTATCCGATGCAAATATAAAAATTATTTCATTACGTTACATTAATAAATTAAATAAACAATACAATTGAAGCATAATTAACCTTTATGATTGATTATCAGGAGAATTTATCTGACAGAAATAATCTTTAAAATTGATTCATTAATTGGAAAAATAAACGAAATGATTACGATACTGCGAACAAAAGATAATAGATCATCTTAATATTTCGGAATCAAACTTAATTACAAATATATAATTAAGTTCCCCTTATTTTAACGGGGTTTGAAGCCTATCATCACATAAGAATGGGTTTCAGCCTATAAATGGCCAATTTATTCTTTGTATCAGTAGCGTCCTGGAATTTTCTGGGTGCTGGAATATTTAAATTCTTAATCAATCCTCCAATTGCATTGTACCTCATGCAGGGGCTTAACACTACTCCTATTCATAGTCTTACTGCATTACTTGGAGTGTACGGAATGCTTGGAATCGGGCTCATGCTTTTTGTTTTAAGGGATATGAATTTAAATGCGATTTGGAAAGAAAAATCAACTCATTTTGGATGATGAATATAAGCCTCTTATTAATGGTTATGCTTAGTACTCGGCTGGTTTGTTTTTGGATTAATAACGGGATTGTCTATTAAAAAGTAATCTGAAGCCAAGCTGAGATATTTAAGCATCTCAGCTTGGCTCTTTTTCAATTAATTCTCCAAGTTAGGATGAAAACACAAATAAATTCCGAAGATTGAGTCTTCTTTACATTGTTCATATGTAATTCTTGAACATTTCGATCTAACTTTCAATAGCTCGTAAATCAAAATTACTCTGAAAGTAAAATATTTTACGTACAATAAAAGCTGCTTTTTAGTGCGTTTTAGTGTAACCTATAACCTCTATATCCACTAGTTGTTTTTTCAGCTTTTATTCACATAGCAAAGGCAATAATCAGAATAATGGAAAATAAGAGAACGGGGCTGGGAGTACTTGAAAGAGATACAAATTATAAAATGCTTAATTGATAATGGCCCCATTCTCTTTTAATTTAGTTGATTTATCTTGTTTAGATTAATTGTATTATTCCATTTATGTGAATTAACCTAGACAATACCTTGTGCAACCATCGCTTCGGCCACCTTTACAAAGGCACCTACATTTGCCCCTTTGATATAATTTACCTTTTTCCCGTTTTGACCATAATTCACACATGTATCGTGTATTTCCCTCATAATTATTTTTAAACGAGCGTCAACTTCTTCACGAGGCCAACTTATACGCATACTGTTTTGTGACATTTCCAATCCCGATACAGACACTCCTCCGGCATTTACGGCCTTTCCAGGTGCATAATCTATCGACTCTGCAAGATAGTCAGCGGCATTGGCAGTACATCCCATATTTGAAGCTTCAGCAAATAGTTTACATCCGTTCTTTACAAGATTTTGAGCATCATTTATATTAACTTCATTTTCAGTTGCACATGGCATTGCCAAATCAACCGGAACTTCCCACGGACGTTTGTCAGCAATAAATTTCACACCAAACTCTTCAGCATAAGGCTGAACAATGTCATTATTGCTCGCACGGAGTTCAAGTAGATAATCTATTTTGTCTCCTTTTATTCCTTCCTTATCATAAATATATCCATCGGGGCCAGAAATTGTTACAACCTTACCTCCTAACTCATTAATCTTAGATATTGCTCCCCATGCAACATTACCAAAGCCCGAAATGGCAATTGTTTGCCCTTCAATATCCTTTCCAATTCGATTAAGCATATGTTGGACAAAATATACTGCGCCATAACCAGTTGCTTCAGGCCGAATTAAACTTCCTCCCCATAACAATCCCTTTCCAGTAAGTACACCAGTAAACTCATTTTTCAGCCTCTTATATTGTCCAAATAAATATCCAATCTCACGTCCACCAACACCAATATCTCCTGCAGGAACATCTGTATTTGATCCAATATGACGATAAAGCTCGGTCATAAAACTTTGACAAAAACGCATAATTTCACCATCCGATTTTCCTTTTGGACTAAAATCTGAACCTCCTTTACCTCCTCCCATGGGGAGCGTAGTTAGACTGTTTTTAAAGGTTTGTTCAAAACCTAAAAATTTCAAAATACTTAAATTTACTGTGGCATGAAAGCGCAAACCTCCTTTGTACGGTCCAAGAGCAGAATTAAATTCAACACGATATCCCCGGTTAATTTGCACCTCTCCCTTGTCGTCCACCCATGGAACACGAAACATGATAACCCGTTCGGGTTCTACCATTCGTTCTAAGATTTTTGCTTTTTGATACCGTGGGTTTTCTAAATAAAAATCCCAAACCGAAGAAATAACTTCTTCAACTGCCTGGTTAAATTCACTCTCCATAGGAGTATTCACTCTTAAGTTTTCAATAAAATCGGTTAAAGATGTTTTCATAATATTAGACTTTACGTTGGCTTACAAATTGAATTATATAGTGTAAAGATTGTTGCAAAAAAAAACGTTATGCACGATATTTTAGCAAAAACCACATAGCTGTTATTTTACTCATAATCTGACCCTTACAAACTCCACTCACAGATAATAAACACCATTCGCTTCCGGTTGATATATAATCTGGTTAATTCTTATATCTCTTTTACCCTTAGGTGTATTATAAGTAATAGTATTTCCAACTTTTTGCCCAATGAGTGCGCTACCAAGAAAAGAAACCACGGAAACCTTTTTTAATTTGAAATTGGCATCTTTGGGATAAACCAGCTCTATTTGCATCTTTTGATCCAAATCGGTATATGTTATCTCAACAATAGAATTCATTGTTACATAATCTGAACCAATCTCACATGACTCTCTCTTATGGGCACGTTTTATTTCTCTTTTCAAATACACTATTTCGTTTAAGCCTTTCTCATTAAATTGTTGGAAGTTATAAATGACATCAGTCAAACGGGTAAAATCAAGCTTTGTAATTTCTATTGTTTTCATTTCATATTGATTAATTGTCTTCCATTGGTAATGCTCTATTAGCATCACACCGGTTTATAATATTACAATGCCCATCAAAACCTTTCGGTTTTGATGGGCCACTGTACAAGCCAAAAAACACTTTCTTCTCGGTAGTTACGAGATATTTACAAAAAACTAGCAATAATTAATATTCAATTATCCCCCCACTATCGCATTCGATGTTTTTGTATCGTTTACGATGCAATATTAGATTTTTTTTTATAATTTTCCAAAAAAATGTTTTGTAATGAAAATTGTTACTCTCATTTCGTTAATTGTATTACTCCTTTCGTGCACAAAATCAAAAGTTAAAAATGAACCCAAAAAGATTATTTGGGAAAATCGTATTACTCAATTACCTTCTGCTGATTCATTAGAATTTGGACGATCGTATTTGTCTGTTTATTCGGAGATTTATGATATTTCTAGTCATCAAACTACCCATTTGCTAACAGCCACTGTCAGTATTCGCAACGTAAATTTGCAAGATCCTATTTATATAATTGGTGCTGATTATTACAATACAAAAGGTGAATTAATTAGGAGTTATATTAAAAATCCTGTTTTGTTTCTCCAATGGAAACTATAGAGATTATTATCGACTACGAGGATGATGAAGGTGGTACAGGGGCAAATTTCAATTTCAATTGGGCAATAGAAAAGTATAGTCATAAACCTCTATTTGAAGGGGTAATGATTTGGACTACCGGACACCAAGGAGTTTCATTTACAACAACAGGGGTCAATTTATAGAATTCTCTACAATATTAAACATTTTAACAAGTAGTACCTTTTTGCACAATATCAGATTGCCTACACATTCTGGTTCAACATAAAAATACTGGTTACTTATTTAAATGTTTTAATGAATCCATTAAGTTTGATATTTCTGCGTATGGTTTGTCATAATGATTTAAGTAGATATCGCTATGAAATACGTCAATTTCATTTAAAACTGATAAGGCTTTTTTCCATTTGTTTGGACTAATGCAGGCTAAGAACTTATCTCTTGCCTCATCTAACCTCCGGTTGGCTCTTTTTAAGACGCCATCTCCTTCTTTAGTTAAAACGAGCAACTTTGCTCTTTTATCCTGCACATCTGGCAGTTCATACAACAAATTATTTTTTATTAATCGCCTTATTGTATCCATTCCTGTTGTATATTCAACTAAATGAATATTGATAAGGTCTGTCTTTTTTGCCTTTTCCAGACTATCAACAGTGAACAGAAAAAGATATTCTAACCGAGAATTCAATGGTAAGTCTACAAGATATTTCCTTATATAAAACTCTTCCAGACGGGCAATTCGCAAAATATGTTCTTGAAAACGAGATAAGGGATTGAGTTTATTCAAATAATCCAAACTTTCTGAACGTGATTTAACTTCATGTCTGGTTCTAATTTTTGTGTCGGAAATATTTTCTCTTTCAATCTGTTCAATTATCCATTGCGAAAAATTTAGTAAAGTTTGCTCACCTTTTTCTTCGTTTTCATATAAAGACCAAAAATCAATAAGCTGCTTAATTGCTTTGTATTTACTATCCATAGTTTTTTCAAATATTATTAAACCACAAGCATTATTCTATATCTATTCCGCACAAATATATATCGGATCCGATGCATGGCACACTCTTTGTTATACAAATATAAGAGAAAATAATATGTATTTAAATATGAAAATCATATCACTGATTGAGCTTACCAGGGGCACGGGCATTAGTCAATACTTAAGTTCGTTTGCCATGATTGAGAAAGAAAATCTAATGATTATCGACACTAATAAGCACACAATTCTGGAGGATTTATTAGGAATTACAACTACCTCAAAGGAAATAAGCAGATATGCAAAATACAATTACTTCAACAACAAAAACTGTTATGAACTGGAAATTTTCTTTTGTCGATTTCATAATCTATATATCCGAAGTTTACAGTTCTCAGAAAAGCCAGATGTTGACCTCATAATAAATATAGTAGAATACATTAAATCACTTCGTTCTTTTAAAAACTGTAAATATCTAATTGTCTATTTTCCTTTCAGAAATTATTCAAGTGATATAAATCAAATAGTTTCCAATTTTGATTATTCTGTAATTTTTTGTGATAGTAAACCTCTAATAAAAAGTGAGTTGATAAAACACTTAGAAATTATAGCAGAAAGAAGAAAGTACATTGGATTTGTTTACACAAAGTCAGAAGAGAACAGTCAGTATCCAATAGAGTCGGAATCCATACTTATTAAACCACTTGGGATCCTCCCTTATAATCTCATAATTCAAAATGCAACAATTAATAATAAAGTTTTTTTAGAAATCGATGGAAAAAACCGCCATGCAAATACCATAAGGGAAGTTTGGAATAAAATTAAAAGTAAAGTGGCAGTTTAACCACTATAAAAGATTTGTATTAAACATTATTTAAATCATACAATCCGAATATATAAACTTGTATATTTGAATCGTATTCGATACTTTATAAGTCGTTTACGATTTTAATATAATTTTATTAATTTCGCTGAAGAAATGAATGATAATAAAACATCAAGACAAGCTATTATACCATTTGAATGGTATGACAGAATAATTACACATAGTGATTATCATGAGATCTTAGGTCTTTTAAATAGCGATGTAGGCAAACCACACATCGCTCCTTCTCATTTTCATAAATTATTCATGATGATTACCCTTTCTGAAAAGTGTAATACAACCAATATCTCTGAAAAGATTATCAGGTTAAATTCCGAGTTTATTCTTGTAACGGAGAACAATATTAAGCAACTGGTGCGAATTGTCTTACCGCAAAATATTCATAATAGTTATGATATTTCAATTTATAATCCTATCGCGATTGCTTGTTTAGGCTCAAAAGAAGGGAGTCGGGTATGTTTTCAGTATAAAAATTCTTTGCAGTATTTATACATCGAAAAATCAGTTGAACACCCTTTAATAATAAAACCAACAGATTTAACTGAACTATTAGAGATCCCTTACAAAAATTAAAAAAAAGCCATGAAAGGAAATATAAAAATCACAGAACTTGACTATCTCAGGATAAGTAAACTCATTCAAGCCGCACGAAATGACAAAAGTATTGAAGTTAATAATCTTGATGTCCTAGCTAATGAAATAAATCGAGCTGAAAAAGTAGATTCAAAATCAATAACTCCTGAATTTGTTACCATGAATTCGATTGTTCAGGTAATTAATCCAGAAAATAAATCCCTAATGATAGTGAAGTTGGTTTACCCTGATGACGCTAATATTAAGAAAAAACATGTTTCCGTTTTTTCACCATTAGGTAGTGCATTATTGGGTTACAAAGTTGGTGATACAGTCCAGTTTCGTGCACCGAAAGGGGAAGTTGACATCATCATACAAAGCATTGAATATCAACCAGAAGCTGATGGTAAATATAATATATAAAAGCAAAAATTATGAAAACAACAGAAAAATCTAAATTGTCAATTACTCAAAAAACAAACAAAGTTGTTTATAAAGGCTTATGTATGAATTGTGAGAATCGAAAAACATGCATGTATATACATAAGGATAAGTCTGTCAACTATTGCGAAGAGTATGCATGAGAAATGAACCAGCCTATATTGTGTCTCTAGCTCTTTATACTCACTACTAGACCATTGGTCTTCAAAGCATAATTAAATCGAAATAATTATGTGCTATTATATGTGCGGGCAAAACAGCGATTGTTTATCCAGCACATCCACAGAAGTCATGAAATTAAAAAGGAGTTACCCATGTTACCGTATAAAAAGTCAGAAAACAACAAGTTATTCCAAACAAGGAACGACTTCAAGATTGAACAGAATCATTTATTTGAAAGCAGAATCATTCCGGGAAGAATGTATTCCACAAATCAGATTGATTCTGAAACACATTTATTTATTGTTCCGTGGCAACAAATAAGAAAGGAGAATATTTTAGAATAAATATGAACGGTTCTGATCTGGACTTCATCGAGCCGATAAAGAACTCCTTCAGTAATTTCTCCAATTATTCCCCGGTTTTTCAAATTTGGATTTTGAAATAGTTCACTCCATTCACAGCATTCAGTTATACTATTGCCCAACATGATGATTTCAAGGGGAGTATCCGGAAGCTGCTCAAACAACGTTAGCCGTTTTAGCAGGTGTTAAAATTATTGTCTTGTGCCGAGAGCTGGACAACGTTGATTAAAATTAATAGGAACGCATTGAAAATTTGTCTCATTTTAGATAATCCACAACGTGACTGTCATGATAAACAGATGCTTCACAGCTAGAAATCTAATCATTTTCCTTATTTGCTGTAGTTGGTTTGAGTGTAAGCAGCTGAATCAGAACTGCCGCTGCAACCGGTATTGAGAGTAGTGCCATATCTCTACCCAAATGTCCTGAATCTGTTGATTTTCCAAGCAACTCTGTAACAAAGGCTCCGGCAAAAACACCAGTTAAGTTCATCAAACCATAACCTGCGGCTCGGTGTTTTGGAGATACAAACTGACATAGTATGGGCATGTTATTAGCATCAAACATACCGTAACCAATTCCGAACATTACTCCACCTCCAACAATGCCTATGATTCCATTTCCAAACCCAAGTAAAAGCAGCGAAGGAATCATCAGACTTAATCCGATTGCTCCTGTAAAAATCCGGCCTCGTAGGTTTCTTAAAATCCAGCGATCGGCAATTATTCCTCCTGAAATTACCCCAATAAAAGAAGATGCCGCAATAGTTATGGTAGCCAGAGGTCCGGCCTTTGACATGTCCATTCCTAAACTTTCAGAAAATAAGGTTGGTAACCAGTTTTTTGTCGCCCATCCAGGGAAACTAGGTGCAGCAAAATAAAACAGGATTACCCAAAAACTCACAGTCCCGAGTAACATTCCGAGACTTTTTGAGATGGATGAAAACCCACTGGTTTTCATTGTACTTGTTTGTGAAACCTGTTCTGAATCAAAACGATCTTCTTTTTCGCGAAGAAAGAAAATAAGAATTATGCTGTAAGCAATCCCCACTAATCCAAACGAATGAAATGTGGTTTGCCATGAAAACTGATGTGCCACTGTTGCTCCAAATCCTCCAATTGCCTGACCGAAATACAATCCGGTCATGTGTATTCCTACTGCAAGTGAGCGCGTACCCTCTTTGTGATAGTCTGCAATAAGCGCTAGTGCCGCAGGGATATATAGTGCTTCACTGATTCCCATTAATGCACGCAAAACATACAACACTTGAAAATTATCTGAATAGCCCATGGAAAGTGTTACTCCCGACCAAACGGCAAGGCTTCCCACAATCAACCATTTTCGATTTATTCGATCGGCAATTAATCCTGCAACGGGGCTCATAAAGGCATAAATCCATAAGAATACAGCCATTAGTCTACCAAAATTCTCTGCAGTTTCAAGCTCTTTGATATCAATCATCATCGACACTTTCATGGTGGATAGCATTTGCCGATCCATGTAGTTCAATAAGGCTACGACCCATAAAAGTCCAACTACCACCCAGGGATAAATCGATTTGTTATCTTTTTTAACTAACATTACTTAAACTCTCCTTTAATTTTTGATGTTCTTTTTTTGAAAGCCATGATAAATCATAACTTTTAGCATAATTCGTAAAATCAACCTGTAAGTCATATAGCTCTAATGATATACGCTGAGTTTCCTTTATATTAATTTTAACTGTTCGTTCAAAAGACCGCTTTATGATTATTTGGCTTTGAGTTATGGCTATACTATTCCTTGTCTTGTAAGGGACTTTACCTACAGCACCATACACTATTGAAACAAATCCTATAGACATAAGTGGTATCCACTCAGCAGTGTAATTTCTCTCGCAAAAATATATTACAAGTAAGCCAAAAATTATTTGGTAAATTCTAGCCCCTAAACTAAGGGATTTTCTTTCGCGATTCTTTATTAATAAATCATTGTTACTCATCTGTAATTACGAATGGTTTTATTACTCGTACATCTCACTTAAATCACATGACGAAAATTCTGTTAAGAACCCGGCGATTTTCTGTATTACCTCCTTATAAAACAGCTCCCCTTTTTCAGCACTAGCATTATTGGGATTTCCAACGCCTGTACTTTTAGAAATTGAAGTCCATTGTCGCTGCGCCCATACCCAACGTTTTTTTAGCGCTTCAATTTTAAATGATTTTGAAGCACCGTCGCCGGCAAGTTCAACGGGCAGCACCAATTCCGGTTTCAGGTGCATCATCACGCTTGTTTCCAATTCACCTGCATGGTCTCCCGGCTCATCGAAATACACTGCTGCATCGCAAGCCTTCCACCACTCCATACAACAGATGAAAATATCGGGGTGGGTTACCGAAAACTCCCTTAATATTGATGAGAAGTTATTATCTCCATGACCATTAATAATAACCAGCTTTTGAATACCGTGACGAATCAGGTTTTCAACCAAATCGTTCAAAATAAGCATCTGGGTAGATGGCATCATATTCAAACACAACTTCAAATCCAACTGCCCGGTATTAACGCCCCAGGGTACTGCGGGAAGAACAACCGATCTGGCACCTTCCTCCCAGGCAAGTCGTGCGCTTTCCAAAGCAACAGCGTCCGACTCGTATACATCGGTTGCATAAGGTAAATGGTAATTGTGAGGTTCAACAGCTCCCCAGGGAAGAATAGCTACATCGTATGTTTGATCCTTTACATCGGCCCAACAGCTCGCTGCTAAATTATACGTCTGTTTACTCATGCTTTTTTATTTTTCATTCAGTTTCTCCAGCGTTTTCCACACCTGGAACATGCCGCGTGGCACATGGAAACATCCTTTCCATTTTCCGCCTTTTAAGGGCAACAACACTTCTCCCTGACGATTCAGGTAGCCATACCATTCGCCGTATTCTGCGTCGGCAAAATGCGCCCACGAATAGTCGTGTACTTTTTCAAACCAAGCCAAACATTCTTCGTTTCCGGTAAGCGCGTAGCCTTTAATGAGCGTGATTAATGTTTCGATGTGTACCCACCAGAGTTTCTGATCCCATTCAAGCTGTTGTGGTGGATTTCCTTTTATATCGAGGAAATAGAAAATACCGCCGAATTTTTCGTCCCAGCCGTATTTCAGCGTTCGCAAAGCAATGTCAACCGCTTTTTGTGCCAACTCCGGCCTTTTTAAGCGTTCCGACAAGTCCATGATAAACCACATGGCTTCGATGGCATGCCCCGGATTTAACAGGCGTCCTTCAAACGAATCGGAAAAACTTCCGTCGGGATTTACATTTTCCAGAATCAGTCCCGAATCGGGCTGGTAGAACACCTCCATCACCTCGTGCAACACTTTCTCAACGGTGCTGTTTACCAATTCGGGTTCCAGCAAATGCTCGATTTCAAGTGCCAGGTTACACAAAATCATGGGCAGCGAAAATCCTTTTAACGGACGAGTGCCGGGCACCAGTTTATTGTAGTCGCCTTTGGGGTTGTCGCTTCGTTTTAAAATATTCTGAAAGGTATCTTTTGAGATCGCAGCAAACTCGTCGTTTCCGGTGGCTTTGCTCAGCTGGCCAAATGCCATTGTTGCAAAACAATCGGAAAAAATATAGTAAGGCTGCACCAGCGGTTGTCCTTCGCGGGTAAGCGAAAAATACCAGTTCAGGTTGCCGTCGTGGCCGTGTTTCTGTAGAAATTCAGCACCATCGAGAGCAATCTGTAACCATTCCGGTTTTTGCTCTACTTCGTTGTACAATTTGGCAAACATCCATACCTGGCGGGCTTGCAGCCAAATAAATTTATCGGTATCAAACACTTCACCGTCGCGTTTCAGGCAGGTGAAATAACCGCCAAATTCTTTGTCGAGCGAATTGTTCTCCCAAAAGGGAACTACTTTGTTCAGCAGCTCGTTCTTATATTGTTCTGATAAAATTTTAAAATCCATCTCTTTCCGTTTAAACCATTATTTCTATTTGTTAACCGAAATTTCGGCGAAAGTAACATTCGGAGTGCGCACACCCGGGCAGATTTCTCCGTTCGGAATAAATATTCGGTTCCCTGATTTTACCGTAAGCGTGGTTACCTGTGCCGGAAAGGGCAATTTGGCAGTTTCGCGGCATTCGTTGTTTAGCGTATTGTATAAAAATACTTGTTTGCTAAATCCCGGGTGGCTTTCCAGGTGCTCTATTTTCCGGCTGTTGATTTCCGCTTTTTCACCGGGTGTTTCGGCTGCAGCAACAGCGTTGATAAAGGCCTCGGTTTTGTTGAACAGCTTTCCATTATCGCCACCAAAAAGCAGGATGTGATTTTCCCCCACAGCAGCGCCTGTTCCGGCGGCAAGGGTTACCGGTTTATTCTGATCCTGAGCGATATCGCCAACCTGTTTCCACGTTTTTTTCGAAGGTGAATATTTCAGCACCGAGCTAAAAAATGTGCTGAGCTCGCCGTCTCTGTTGCGGCCTCCCAAAACGTAAATACAATCTTCGTTTCCGTCGTTCTGACTTACCACCACGGCATTGGATAATGGGCCGGGCATGTCGGGAAGTGCTTCCCATTCGAAATCAGCTTTGGCAACATCGGCGCAATACAACGACGAGATATTCCCATCTTTTCCTGAGCCTCCAACCACATAAACCACCGATCCGATAGTTGCCGCGCCCCCATTTGAAATGGCTATGGGAAAATCGGGCAGGCTGCTGATTTGCACTTCGCCCTGATCGAAGTTCAGTTTTAAAACATCGGAAACAGGACCGTTCAAGTTTTCGCCACCAATGCAAATAACAGCGTCATTCACCGACACACAGGCTGAGTAAGCCAACGGCTGCGGAAGTTTGTTATCGGCTACCTGCCATGCCGCATCCTTTTCTTTCAAGTTAAAAACGAAAATATCGTTGTAATAGGTTTTTGTTCCTCCCTGCCACGGAAAGGAATCCGGGAAATTGGAACCTCCGGCAACAATCAACATTCCGGAAGATACACCGGCCAAAGCACCTGCAAGTCCTTTTTGTTTCTGCTGCCCGGTGGCCGGTGGTATATCTGGTAAACTTCCCCAATTGATTTTCATTGTTGTATTTTTTTCGCCGGGAGAACATTGTAAAATAATACTTCCCAGCATGAGTAATAAAATCAGGTTAACTTTTCGCTTAAAGGGTGCTGAAAAGTTCTTGCATTTGTAATTTCTGAACATCTTTTTCAAACGCTTTGTATGCTTCATTGCTCATATTTTTAATCGGCAAACGGAATTCGCCGCATTCAAAACCAATGTAACGCATGTAGGCTTTCCCGGTTGCAATACCACCGTATTTGCCCAACAGGCGAATCATGTCGATCGACAGTTGTTGCAACCGACGTGCTTTGTCCAGGTCGCCCTTATCGAAAGCATCAATAAGCTGGTAATACAATGGTGCTGCGTAGTTAAAGGTACTTCCAACACCGGCGCGTGCTCCCAATACCAATGCCGACAGCAGGTTTTCGTCGCGTCCCCAAAGCATGTCGTATTTGCCATTTTTAAAGTTCATACAGCTCTGGAAATCCATAAAATCTTCGTGTGTGTACTTAATTCCGGCTAAGTTAGGAATCATTGAATCGGCTTCCTGTACAAAGTCGAACATCGACACATAGCAGCCTGTTAACACCGGAATGTGGTAGAAATACACCGGCATATTTGGTACGGCTTCGGCAACTTTTGCGCAAAACTCGGCCAATTGACCGGCAGCTCCCGGTTTAAAATAATACGGTGCCAGCAAAGCAATGGCATCGATACCTGCCTCGGCCGAATGTTGTGCATTCTCGATACACTCCTGGTACGACGTACCACCAACCAGGTTAATGGTTTTAAGCTGTTTTTTATCCGACGTTGCTTTTACCCACGCCTCGGTAGTTTTCATTTTTTCTTTCTGGCTCAAGGCAACACCTTCGCCCGTAGAACCGTTTATAAATGCGCCAACTACCTTATTTTTGTCCAACAATTCGGCATAGGCCGAAATTTTTTCATACACTACTTCTCCGCTTTTGTCCATTGGTGTAAACGGAGCAGCTACTAAGCCTTCGAATTTACTAATTGTTATACTCATAATTATTGTCTTTTATTTTATTACTCACCAATTTTATGGTCTATAAATGTCTTTTTATTGTTTTTGCCCAAACCCGGTAGCCTTCGCCTTTCAGGTGTAATCCGTCGTTGGTATAAAGTGGATTCATCCAGTTGTTGCTGTCGTTTTTAAATGCCGCGAACAAATCCACAAAGCGAACATTGTTTTCGGCGCTCCAGTCTTCCAGGTGTTTGTTAATCCAGATTATCTCCTCAGTTTTTGAGCTATGCCCTGCAAATTTTCCGAATTCGGGATTTACAGGTAAAATGCTCTGCAGGTAAAGCTGCGTTTTTGGCGAATCGGTTTTAATCTGCTCGGCAATTCTGCAGATGTTGTTATAAACGGTGTCTTTCGAAATTCCCCGTGCCAGGTCGTTTATACCGATTAACAGAAACACTTTCTCCGGTTTCGATTCGCATACTTCATTCAAACGAAACAACACTCCTTCGGTAACATCGCCGCTAATGCCGCGGTTTTTTATTCTTTTATTCTGAAAAAGCTCGGCCCATTCGCTACCGTCTGTTATGCTGTTTCCCAGAAAAATGATTTCTTTTTTGGTATTTGGAAGACTTTCAAACAGCGTTCGCCGCTGTTCATAATACGTCGATTGAAATGCCTTTTTTGTTTCCTGTGCCTTTATTTGAGGTAAGAAACAAAAGGCAAAAAAGATGATTGTTATGACTTTCAGGTTTGGCATATTATTTTGTTTTAGTGGGGCACGAATCCGGGTATTCAACGCAAAATGTTGAGGCCGGCCAGCCGTTTTCGTTTACCAGGTTGCCCCTGGAAAAAGGTTTCCAGCCGTAACGAACCTGTTCGATCGTTTTATCTTTTGAATCGATAATGATTTTATTGTCTTTTAGCGTTGCCACAACCGGATAAAAAAGACCATCTGTTCCGGCCACTTCCAGTTCGCGAAGCGCTTCACCATCCGATGTTTTTAACTGTGCTGCATGCGAAAATGCAAGTATTACTTTTCCCTTTTCCTGCGTTACCGTGCTGATTTGCGGGCCGCCATCCGGAACGTCTTGCATTCCGTAATTGCGCGATAAAGCCAGGTTGGCAAAACGTTCGCCAATTTCTATTTTGTGCTTCGGATGCACATCCAGCGAATCGCCTAAATCGCTTGTTACCACCATCGCTGTGTTGGGAATACTCAGCTCCAGCTCCCGTTGTGTTTCGCGGAAATATGGCCACGACGGACGGTTGATACTTGATAGCTGCGCAAAATAGAAAGGCATTTCAGCATCGTTAAACGCCGAGCGCCACGATTTTACAAGCGCCGAAAAAGCATGCCTGAAATGTTCGGCATTGTGGGCATTCGACTCGCCCTGGTACCAGATGACTCCCGCCACCAGAATCCCTTGCACGAATGGCATACCGGCTTCGTATATGTATGCCGGCTCGTAGGGATGACGCTGCAGTTTGTTTTCGGCCAGTTCAATATTGGTCGCTGCCCGCTCGCGGCACCAACCCTGTATAAAGTCGTTGTTTTTCCAGTTGTTTAGCACATCTACCATGTAAGGGTCAAACTCCAGCGTTTTGCGGTCGATAAACGCTTCGGCCGGTGCACCACCAACGCTGAGCTGTATCAGTCCAACCGGAACATCCAGTTTTTCATTCAACAGTCGGCCAAACGTGTAGCTAATTGCCGAAAATGTGGCCGCATCACCGGAATTGCTCCGCTTCCATTGGCCATCAAAAAAATCAAGTTGATTTACTTTTACCAGTGTGGTTGAGTCCCAGTTTTTATTATCGGTACGGGCAAGGTCTTTTAATTTGTAGAGGCGAAGATTGGCAAAGTCAGCGGCATTGTCAATCAGCGTTGACGCATCGTTCGCCTGCTGCATTTGGAATTCCATGTTCGACTGTCCGGCACAAACCCACACTTCGCCCACTAAAATATCGTTGAGCGTAATGGATTCCTCAGAACCGGAAGTCACTTTCAGCTCGTAAGGTCCCCCGGCAGCAACGGCATCAAAAGTAACCGACCATTTGCCATGTTCGTTGGCTGTACACGTTCTTTTTTGCCCGGCAAAAGTGAGCGTAAGTTTTGTTCCGCTGTTGGCTTTTCCCCACACCGGAATGGGCTGCTTTTGCTGCAGTACCATGTGGTTCATAAAAACCGGTGCCAGGCTCAAGCCGCCAAAATTGCCCGTAATATTTTCGTAAACGGTTTGCGCTAAAATTCCGGCTCCTTCCACATTTGGGTGAAGGGCATCGGGAAATAACTCGTGGCGGCCGTACAAAGCCGGGTGCAAATCGATTAAACCCGTTTTGCTGTTTTTTGCCACTTGTTCGATGGCATCCTGAACTTGCCAGAACCAATCGCGCGTGCTGGATTTAAAACGCGGGTGTGTATTAAAAATAGGAGTCATTTTGCAAACGAACACCTGTGGATTGCTGGAGCTGTGTATGCGAAACGAATCGATCAAGGCCATATAATCCGGCACAAACTCATCGCGGTAGTTGGGCCAGTTCCGCGGGTCGGTATCGTTTAAACCAAGATGAATAATAATTATGTCGGCATCAAATTTCAGAGCCTCGGGATACTCGGGCATTTCCATATACGGACGATGCCCTTTGGTTAAAAGCGTGGCTCCGCTGTGCCCGAAATTTTGCACCTCGTAAGCATCGCCCAACAAACGCTGTAACTGCGAGGGATACGAATCGCGCTCCGGATTTTTTAGCAAATAGCCGCGTGTTACTGAATTCCCCACACAGGCTACCTTTATTTTCTTTTCTACATTTTGGGGTGATGAAATAGCATCCGCATTTTGGCGGATACTCGTTAGGAGCATCATCCAAACTACCAGCAGCACTACATTTCGCAATTTCATTTTTAAAATTTTTTATTTTATATCAGCTGAAAACTTCAGGCCTTCAACTTCTTTTATGGTTCCATTATAATCCTGAACGGGCACAAAAGTGAACATACGTTTCCAGGTATCTTTTTTAACCGGAATTTTCAGCAGCACCTTGTTCCAACCCTTTTTGAGGTGAATGGAAGCCGGCTTTCTGAAAAAGTAATTTTCATCGGTAAATGGAATTTCTTCGGTGTTGCTGGCCAGCCCCGGTTTATTCCATTCAGGCGCGGCAATCAGTTCGCCATTCAGCCAGGCTTTCGGATGGGTATTGTGCCATTCGCCATTTTGCGGAAACGGGCCTCCCCGGCGTCCTGCCGAGCGCGACCAGTCGTGAAATCCGATCCATGCTCCAACCGTTTGCTCCTGTGGCGACCAGATTTGGGTGTACGCGTAATACGTTCCCTCTTCCCGGGGGAAATACGACGGATAGCCAAAGTAGTGTGTCAATTGAATGGTGCCGCCAACAAAAGGCCCCTGCCAGGTGTAAGTGGCCGTATCAATTTGATACGTTTCCTGCAAGGTATCTTCCACCGAAAACGCAGCCTCAATATTGCCACCATTCGCTATCGGTCCCAGCACCTTCCATTCTGTGTTTGTTTGTTTCACATATGGGAAAGGTTTTCCGGCGAAATATTTATCGCGGTGCTCGATCATCCGGTCTTCAAATGCGCTGAATTCATTGAATAATTCACTTCCTTTTTCCGGTAGTTTAGCCAGATAATTTTCACCAAAATCGGTTTTCTGCCCGGTCCACGACGTTTCAGCGTAGGTAACAATCCCCGGATACACCGGATTTTGCACCAGAATGTCGTAAGCCTCGTTCACGTTGTTGTCGTTCCAGCAACAGAAAATACCTCCCATTCGCAGCGAATCGCCGTGGGCAGCGCCGTTAATGCAGTCGAAGTACAACTGAGTGATGCCCGACAGCGGGTCGAGATGGTTGACATAGTTTAAGCGGCAGTCAATGTAACGGTGCCCCGGTTTCGGATGTCCGTTCGACGACCACAATTGCGTAATGGAAACCGAATCGCCTTCGATATGCTGTCCCGGACGCCAAACAATGAGTTCGCGGTCGTGGTATTGCGTTACCCGCTCAAGCAGCGCCGGCAAAAGCGTTGGTGCCGGTCTTTCGTAGTCGTGCCATACCTCATCGGTTCCCAAATGAATGTAAGGCATAACCTCTGCCGGAGCCAGGCTGCACAATTCGTCAACCAGGTCGATTAAAACCGGCTGTACACGCGGATCGCTCATCGTTTCAAAACCCATTGCTTTGCGGAAAGCGGCGCTGTGCCCGGGAATGTCGAACTCGGGAATGAGCGTAATTTTTCGTTCCTGACAATACGCCACCAGCTCTTTAAAATCTTCCTGGGTGTAGAATTTCCCTTTCTCGCGCGTCATGCTTTCCGCGGAATTCAGTTGCGGATAGATTTTACTCTCCAGACGCCATCCCGGATTTTCGGTCATGTGAAAATGAAACACGTTATACTTGTAGGCTGCCAATACATCGATTTGTTCTTTCAGCATATCCATGGGCTGGAAATTCCGGCCCACATCCTGCATAAAACCACGAATGCGAAAAGCCGGCCAGTCAACAATGGCACAGCCTTTCAGGTAGCGTTTCCCGTTTTTTTCGAAAACCAGCTGTTTTACGGTTTGCAGCCCGCGGTAAATTCCGGTTTCGCTTGTGGCTTCCAGAATTACCGAATCAGCAGAAACGCTTAATCGGTAAGCCTCCTTTTTATTCAGTTGAATCCCGGGAATTTCAGCAACAATGCGCTGCACAAAACAGTCGCTGCTGTCGGCCAGGTTAAACTGTTGCGTGCGCCATTCCACTTGTTGTGGCATGGGGATTAAAGCAGGAGTAAAATCATTTTTACTCCTGCATGAAAAGAGTATTCCAACAACTAATAGAATTGTAAGGTATGGGTAATATTTTCGGTTTAAGTTCATTGAGGCATTAACTTTTTATTGTTGTAAAATATCCGCAACAGGAATGCTCTGAAAATAAAGTTCTTTTACGCCTTCGTACAAAATTCCAACTGTATTTTCGTCCACCATTGTCATACACGAGTAGCCAAAACCACCGGCTTCGTTTAGTTCTACCTGAGCGGCTTCGGGCCAGGTCATTCCTTCATCCATGCTGGCTTTTATGGTCATGTTGGTACGATGATTCTTGTTATTTGGGTTTGAAAAGAACAGCACTCGTTTGTCTGCCCCGTCGAAGGTTAAATCAGTAGCAATCAAACTGGCCATACAATTCGGTTCCTGTAATGCCGAGTTCGATGAAGGATGGATCTCCCAGGTTTTACCGAGGTCTTTTGTAATGGCAACGGCACGACCGTTTGTTTCCGATTTATCTTTTCGGTTGCGGTCGTCGCGCATGTTCAGCATCAGGCTGCCATCGCTTAATTCCACTACCTGCGCTTCGGTTGTATTGGTTTTAGCACCTGTTCCAATGGTCCAGGTTTCGCCGCCATCTTTGCTGTATATTAGTGTAGAATGTGGTGTGTAAGGTCCGCCATCAATTGCTTTTTCGCCCAAATCGGCTTTAAACTGTGCCGGAAACACCAGGGTTCCGTCTGCCAGTGTAATTCCTTTTCCGGGGCCTTGCAGCAGGTACTGCCACGCCGGGTCTTTAATTTGTTCGGTAATATTAATTGGCTCCGACCAGGTTAATCCGTCGTCGGTACTTTTTACCAACATAAACTGGCCGGTTTCCTCGGGCGACATTCCGGGTTTTGAAGCCCACCAGCCCATTTGACTTTTGTCGAATCCATTCATCCACACAGCGGCTACCCAAATGGTGTGGTTTACGGGATCGTACAACACGCTGGGGTCGCCAATTCCATTTAACTCCTGCGGCAAACCGCCCCATTCGCCCATGTCCATAATTACTTTCATGGGTTCCCAGGTTTGTCCGCCATCGGTACTGCGGCTCATACCTATGTCAATGTCTTCCTGTAAGTCTTTGCTGTTGTTGTAGCGGTTATCGTAAACGGCAATCAGCGTTCCTTTGTCGGTTGTAACTAATCCGGGAATGCGGTAAGTGTCGCAATTGTCCTGACCGGCAGCGCGTACCACCTTTGCGGGACGGAAAGCAAAAGGCTGCTCAACGTCGATGGCCAGGCGTTCGTTGCCCAATGTTAAAATGGCTTTTTCAACTGAAAAATGCTGTGTTAATACGGCATCATCTTTCACCTGAAACTGAATAGCCAGGGTATGGTTTCCGGAGGTAAGTACTGCATCGCCTTCAAGTACTATTTCATTACCGGCAAGAAGAAAGTCTGTTGCATAATTTGTAGTTATGGTGTCGTTGCTAAAAGCAGCAGTCCATTTCGCACTAAGTGATTTCAGCATTTCAGCGTTACTGCCTTCGGTAAGTACGAGGGTAATATTTTTAAGATCGTAAGTAATTCCCTGCTCAATGCCGAGATTTAGTTGAAAAACTTCGGGATTTTCGCGCTCCAAAAATAGCGGAACTCTTTTTTGACTGACAGAAACGCTGGTTGCGCCTTCTAATTCGTTCTGGATTTTTGGGGTACATCCGGAGATATACATTCCGCATACGGCTAGTAGAATAAGCAGGTAAGTTTTCATATTATTAAGATTGTTTGTTTTCAAAGGTAAAGGATGAAACTCGCACAAATAAAATAATCCTCGCGGATGAAATATGTTTGATATGCTTGTTGCATCTTAATTTATTTATTGTTGCGCAATTATAAAGACTAATCGGTAATTATCGAAATCTAAGGTCAGGGGCATCATTGCCCCTGACCAGATTTCATAACTTAACTAAATCTATGCAAAAAACTGCTACTTAATAGCCACTTGTTTGTGTTAATTCCGAATCGTTTGCAAGCATACTTTCTGAAATCGAATAATATATCTTATAAGCTTCAGAAGCATCAAGAGAAGCTACTTCGTTGAAAACATAAGATTCTCCGGCTCTTACAAGGTCCCACCACCTTTTTCCTTCGCCAATAAACTCTTTGTAGCGTTCGTCGAGAATAGCCTGTGCATTTTGTTCCTGCGAACCATTTGTAAACTCGTGACCTGCAAAGTTATCGCCATAGGCACGGGCTCTTACGGCATTAACTTCTGCTGATGGATCTTCACCAAGATTATTTTTGGCTTCGGCCAGCAGAAGCAATACATCGGCATATCGATATACCGGTACATTGTTGTAGCTCTCGCGTGTACCATCATCACCAATAATACCCAGGAATTTTTTCATGATTGAGCCCTGATAATTTGGATCACCGGCCTGGAAAGGCACATGTGTGTTTCCATCGTCGTAAATACGGATAAAAGTATTGCGTCGTTGATCTTGTGGATCATCTAAAAGAAGCAAGGTTTTTTCCGATGCGCCGTAACGGCTTAATCCATTCACTACAAAATCACTCATTGAATTACCGTTTTCATCAAATAAAGGAGCCAAATCTACGGCTCGGGTAGTAAAGTAATTTCCATAGAAATTTCCTGCCTGATCCTTCTGATAATCAATGGTGAATATAAACTCAGCGTTGTTCTCATTCTCTTGTCCCCAAAGATTACTGTAGTCAACAAGGTCGAAACCATCAATTTGCTGAAGGGCTGTTTTAGCTGCAGTAAAATCGGCATTACCTCCACCAAGAACTTTACCTGACCAGATATAGGCATCGCCTTTAAGCGCAAGCGTTGCTGCTTTCGACCAGTAGGTTTGTTTACCCAGCCACAAGCTGTTATCGCTGCCAAAGTATTCCAGCGATTTTTCGATATCGCTTTTAACTTGTTGCATAACCTCTGTTTTTGGCGAGCGTGGTTTTTTCAATGCCAAAAGATCAACCTCCAAAAGTGGTTCAGTGTTAATGGGTACATCGCCCCAGGCTTTTAACATTGTATAGTAAATCTGAGCACGTAATCCATAAACCTGACCTAACATGTGGTTTAGTTCTGCTTCATTACTAAATTCTACATTCGGAGCACTTTTAATGAAATCGTTGATGTAATGCAACAAACCATAAAAATTTGCCCAGTTGCCAAAGTAAACCAGTGTAGAACTAATGTTGTTTGCCATCAAATCAACATCACTTGGCGAGTTGGCAAAAGTATTTCCTCCCCATATATCAGAACGAACTTCGCCCATTTGCCATTGCGTATAGGTATAATTCCGGTAATTGGCGTAAATACCTACATGTGCAGCTTTTACTGCTTCTTCTGTATCCCAAAATCCATTATAAGTTAAATCACTCTCCGGTTTCATGTCCAGGTCGCAGGACATCAGGAATACAATTGATATAAATAATAGAATATATTTCTTCATAATTGTAATTTCTTAAAATGTTACATTCAAACCAAGCGTATAAGTTCGCGGAAGAGGGAATCTTCCACTATCGATTCCTCTTTGAAAACCTTTGTTTGGGTCATCAATGGCTTCTTCAGGAGAACTACCAGAGAATCCGTTAAAGTAGGCCAGGTTCGAGGCACTTAGATAAAGTCTTACGTTTTGGAAAACATTGTTTGCAATTTTTCCGTCAAGATCATAGCTAAACGTTACTTCGCGTAATGCCAGATAATTGCCTTTTTCCCACATGCGAGAACTACTGCTGGTCATTGAGCCCTGGTCGCCTCCTGCTGCCATGTGATTTCGTTGGCGGTCAACCAGTGTAAAAATAGGCACATCCGATGTTGGATTTTCCGGTGTCCACGAATCAGCAATTTCAGCCGGTCCGTTTTGGTTCCCCTGAGTTTGTGCTATACCTTTTACCCGGCGGCCATTGATAATGTAATGTCCGATGGTAAAGTCTGATTTCATAAACAGGCTGAAATTCTTATAATTCAGTTCGGTTGTTAAACCACCTGTAAAATCAGGTGTTGATCGTCCAACAACAACCCGATCAAGATAATTGATTACATTATCGCCATTCAAATCTTTCCAACGTGTATCTCCCAGGAAGCGAGTGTCTTTTTGGGTGGCAAACTCAACTACTCTTCCGGCATCCGCATCAATGTCGGCCTGAGTCTGGTAAACGCCATCAAATACATAGGCAGTAATTACGTCGTAACCAACTCTTTCACCTTCCTGCAATCCGCCAACGTATTTTGTACCACCCGTTTTAGGATCGTAAATTTCGGTACCGCCCTGACGGTTCTTTTCAACCCCATTTTCAGGAAGTGATTTTGCATAGTTTTTTACCGAATAGTAAGTTAAGCCAACATTCCATTTAAAATCGTTGGTTTTAATAACATCAGCATTAATCTGCAATTCCAATCCTTTGTTTTGAAGCGTACCGTTATTGGTTGTAATTGATGAGAAACCTGTCCACAATGGCAAAGTAAGTCCGGCAAGTTTGTCTTTAACATCGCGAATAAAATAATCGGCAATTACAGTAACCCTGTCGTTGTAGAAACCAACATCAACACCCATGTTAAAAGTGGTTGAACGTTCCCATTTCAAATCGAGAAGTGGAAGATTTGTGTTGGCATAACCCGATTGGGTATCGTAAATGGCCGTTTTAGCATAAGTACCGAATACTCCAAAATTGCTTAAAACATCGATGTTTCCATTAACACCGTAGCTTAAACGAGGTTTAATTTTACTAACTACATCTTTAATTTTTGAGGTAGCAAAGAAGTCTTCGTTGTGAATGTTCCATCCTGCCGATACCCCGGGGAAGAAATCGTATTGGTTATTACCTAAACGAGATGTTCCATCATTTCGGAAAGTAAACCCAAGTAAGTATTTGTAATCGAAATCATAATTAACCTGGCCGAAAACAGATGCAATCTCATATCCGGTTTTGTACGAATAAGGTACACCGTTTGCTTCTGAACCAACATTCATGGTATAAATAAGGTCGGTTGGCGAAAGGCGTGTAGCTGCACTGAATGTAAAGTATTTTTCCTTAAAGTATTCAGTACCAACCAGCGCACTAATGTTATGCGAATTAAACGACTTCTTGTAATTTAATAAGGCAGTAACCTGGTCGCGCAGCGTGCGTGTGTGCGATGCCGATGCACTTCTTTCGGTGCGTAAACTACCCGAATTCAGATAAGCCTTATTAAAAGATTCGTTTGAATTATTTACCGAGAAATGGCTTCCGCGAACAGTTAAACTAAAATCATTCAGAAATTTATAATCAAATTGAACTGATCCTGTAAGTCTTTCTTCCAGGTTATTTCTGATGAACTTATCCTGGTAATACAGAGGGTTACCAAATCCGAGATATGTTCCAGGTTGGTATTCTGTTGACAAACTTCCGTCAGGATTATTATTATATATTCTTGAAGTTGGAGCTAAACCTGCTGTACGTTGGAACAGGTTGTAATCGCTGTCATAAGGAAGATCTCTTTTTGAATGAGAATAGATTAAATTTGATGAAACTTTCAGGTTATCCGTAATTTTGTATGAAGCATTAAAAGTTCCGGAAACACGTTCAAAAGAAGATCCATACACAAGACCATTATCATCCATATAACCAAGTCCCAAATAATAGGTGCCTTTATCATTACCACCATCGAATGACAAACTGTAATCCTGAGAATAACTATCCTGATAGAATAATTCATTCATCTGGTTATCCATAAAAATCAGTTGAGTTCCCGGATTTATAGGATCTTCCATGGTTTGCCATCCATCATAATTTAATAAATACCTGTTCTCATCGCTGAGTACCATAGTGGTATAAATTGAATTTGTGGTGTTGTTGCCTGTCGCAGCCGCATGGCCACCGGTTAAGAACACATCCAGCCACGGATAACCCATAACATCCTGAGCTGCACGAACGCCAAGACGATTAAACTTAACGTAATCGGCCGCATTCAAATATTCCATTGGATCTTCGCGGCGCTCGTTAGAGGTAAATTTAGCCCTGAAGTTGATATTCGATTTACCAACCTTGCCTTTTTTGGTGGTAACCAGAATAACTCCATTAGCAGCTCTAGCTCCGTAAATAGCTGTTGAAGCTGCATCTTTCAGTACCTCCATCGATTCAATATCGTCGGAGTTTAAGGCATAGAAAGAACCGGGAACGCCGTCAATCAAAACTAAAGGAGTTCCGCTGCCATCGAAACTTGTACCTCCGCGAACAACCAAACTTGGTGTAGAACCCGGCTGCCCGGTAGTTTGCGTAACTTTAAGTCCTGCAATTGTTCCTTGTAGCGCAGTGGCTGCATTTGAGCGCGGTACACTTTCCAGCACCTTTGTGTCGAGCTTGGCAATTGATGTCGTCATCTCAGCGCGGGATTGAGTAGAGTATCCCGTTACAACAACTTCATCTAATGCTGTTGTTTCTGTTTCAAGTACAACAGTTAAGAATTGTCTGCCGGCAACCTGAACGGATTGAGATGTAAACCCAATCATTGAAAACATCAATTCTGATTCGTCAGAAGGAACTTCAATGCTAAATTCTCCATCGATGTCGGTTATTGTTCCTGTTGTAGTTCCAACCAGAACAATGGAAACACCTGGCAATAATTCGCCATTGTCAGCGGTTACTTTTCCTGTAACGGTTTGAGTTTGTGCAAAACTTTGCATTTGAATAAATGCTAAGCACAGCATTGCAAGAAAAATTCCCTTAGAATTAAAGAGCCATCTTTTCATCTTAAGCCCTCTCTTTGTCAATTTTCTCATAAGTGATTGTTTTAAATGTTTGATTCATATTTTGTTATCATCACTTAGTCTGCCGGGGCAGAACCTTGTCCGAATAACACATTTTTAATATTTATTTTTTTCACAGAACGATTTTAAATGCTTTATGTATGACATAATGCAGGCAAATATATATTTTTGTTTTATATTTCAAAAGGTTTTACAACATTTGTATGTTTTTAATTTTTATAGTGTTATAATTACAATATGGCAGAAAATAACTTGATAAATCAGATAAAGACAGTTGATAACAGCAGTCTGGTTGATCGTGTGGAAATGCAGTTGATGGAGATTTTTGTTAACCGGGGATTGAAAACCGGTGATATGATTCCCAAAGAAATGGAATTAGCCAATGCGATGGGGGTAAGCCGAACGGTGATACGCGAGTCGTTAACACGGCTGAAGACAATGGGCCTGGTAGATTCTATTAAACACAAAGGAACAGTGTTAACAAGCCCAAACCTTGCACAAGTTTTGCAAAAATCGATGATTCCCAAAATTCTTGATGACGAAACGCTTAAGAATATATTTGAGATTCGGTTGATTCTTGAGATAGGAATGGCGGACTCTATTTTTAGAAATATTACTGAGGAAGATATCCGGGAACTGGAGAATATTACAAACTCTGAACCGGAATCAACAGGAGATGTATTATTTGATATCGACCACGAAGTTAAATTTCATGGTAAGCTGTATCAAATAACGAATAATTACACCTTAATGAATTTTCAAACGATTTTGCTGCCTGCTTTTAATTATGTTTACGATAGTGGGTTGATAAACCGACCGCTAAAAAAGAAAAAACACGTTTCACATAAACAGTTGGTTGAAGTACTAAAAACCGGAAGCCCAAAAAAATTCAGAGAAGGTATGCGGAAGCATTTGGATAATCACTTTGATAGGTTGTTTGAATAAAATTAATTCTTTGTAATAATTGGAGGGTAGATAAAAATACACATGTCTAATTTACCACATATTAATATCAAAATATTCAAATATAAATTGACGAGAGTCCAATTTCACTAACATTGAAGTAGGTCAAAGGGAACTTTATCGAGTACAAAATTCTTTAACAGTTGTTCAAGCTAATTTCAAGTGCAAGATATAAAGATATTCATTTACCCTACCGTTTTATATCGTCTCAATAAAAATAAAATTTGGTATATTTAAACGATATTTGAATTATTTAACAACAAGTAATTATAGAGTTACCCAAAAGGGACCATTGGAAAAACAGGCAAGAAGAATCACTGATAATTAGCGCATTACAAAATAAAACGTGCACCTTTACTGGGCACAAAGGAGAGTCAAAAAGGCTCTCCTTTTTTATTGGTTAATAAGCAATTACAAAACCAAAAGAACTTCATTCACCAAATTTGTGAAACATCCGTGAAACGCCTCTGGTTAATAATTACATCTCATATCTATTTAAATTTAGTCAATAGTACTCAACGCAGGACCAATCGGTGAGCAAGTTCCGATATTTCCGAGAACATTTTTGCAATATCATGTACGGTATCATGTATGGTATCAATCAGTATAACATTATAATTATTGACCGAAACGAATATTAAAAATTAAAACTATCGCAATAAGTATAAACGAAACCACTCCTGTAATAAATGGCAGCTTAAAATCATGCTTATAAAGTAATTTCTTATGGTTTTTGATTGGCTTTTTAAATAAAATGTAGATAATAAATGGAACAGTTGCGACAAACCCCCATCCATATAAAGTTGTCGGGTGCATTAACTTATCCATTGCCTGTTGAATTCCTGCAAAAAGTATCATGTCGGAAATTATAGCTTCTGCAAGAAATACAACACTATTAAAAAATGCACCTTTTAATAAGTTTGTTTCCGGAAATTTTTTAATGCACAAGTACGACGCATATCCCCATAAAATTGGGTTTACAGTTAGCATTATTGTTTGTCCTAATTTTTCATTTACACTCCAGGGATACCAAAGAATCACATTTGATAACCAATAAACCGCAAAACAAACAATTATATTATATAAGATCCATTGAGCGATATTCGACCTCATTTACTACATGTATTAAATTTTAACTTTTTAGCTTATTTCGTTCTTGAATTTGCCACCAGCGGTTGGTACATGTTGCGGTCAGACGAGAGTCTGAGTATCCGACCGAAACTGAGGTTGGGACGAGATTCGACTTGTCGAATCCGCACAAATTCAGCCATGCCTTATACCACGTGTTAGCTGCTGGTTTTTTCTTCTTCTATATTAAATTGATGCTCATCATTCAATTTCTCTTTTGCTAGTACCAATATTTCTTCAAGTTTTTTATCCATCTTCTCCTTGTTCTGAAAAACTGAGGATAATCTAGCGTGCACATAATCAGATTTTTCTTCAACTTCTTGAGATTGAGTTAAGAACAGTTCAGCTTTTGTATATAGAGCCTTACGATTATAAAGGTTACCTATGTTTCCTAGTATCCAACCTTCTTTCTGTTCAGCAAGTTCATTTGCTTTTTCATAGCAAGTTAATGCTTTGTCATAAAACTCTAAGTCCAAATATGCATTACCTAATAAACACCAGTAAGCTGATTTTTTATCATTAATTTCCAAAAGCTTTTTATAAACTAAAGTAGAAATGTCTTTGTGGTCATTTTTATATGCAGATTTTGCAAATTCAGCTAGAATTTTCTCATTATTCGGATAGTCAAGAAATCCATTATACAACACATTTAAGGCAAGTTTATTTTTTTCTTCATTGTCATATAATTCCGCAAGCTTTAAAACTAACGTTGGGTCTTTTAAGCCTTTTATTGTTTCAATTAGAAAATTAACTGCTTCTTCTTTTTTGTTAGTTTCCCACAAACAGTCAACTTTAAAAGTTGTAAGAGTTATTTTTCTTTCACATTTTAATAATCCTTCCTCAATAATTTTAAGTGCTTTGGCATAAGAATTATTCCAAATCAAAACATTAGCATAATATAAATAGCTCAAATTATTATCAATATTATTCTTAATTAATTCCTCAAATTCGGTTATTCCTTCTTGTGCATTTTTTTGAAATTTTGCATAACAAACACTTCCTTGTAGTTGGACTTTATTGTCTTCGTCTTTTTCGTCTTTTATCTTTTTATTCAATGATTTTATTGCCGCGTCATAATCTTTTTTTACATATAATTGTTCTAGCCATTCCTCCTCTGTGTTTTCATTCTCATTTGTATTTTTGGGAGATGATTCAGTCTCGGGGTCTTCATTCGATTTATTAATACTACCTAATTTTAAAATATTTTCTCTGATTTTGTGACATGCACTTCCTGTTCCAGCTTGAAGGTTATTATCTGAACGAGTGGCTTCATATTTTCCAGGCGTTAATCCAATCAAATCTGTAGGTAAGTGGAAATCTTTATTGTCAGGGATAATAATGTAACATCGATTCCTTCCCAAACGACCTATAAATAATCCCAATTCGAAGAGAACATTGTCTCTAACTGCTAGGTCTTCTTCTCCTCTAATTTTGACATAATCATCCGGGGTGAAAACAAAAATTCCAAAGTCACAGCCATCAAGTATGGCTAATAAAGATTCTAATGATGATTCGGATAGATTAAATACGCCTTGAGTCCATACTGTGTTTTCAGATACAAATTTTAAGTTCTCTTGTATCGCATAGGCAACATTTAGTCCTTCTACTGATGAACCTATGAATATTCTTGGTTTTTTCATTTATTGTATGTTTTATTTTCTTCGTTAAACTTGCAGCTAACGCATGTGTAACCCAACAAGTCAGGTTATATCTCTATTATCGGGTTGGGTTATCCGTCCATTTTGGGGGTATAACCGTACTTTATCTGTAAATCTTATATTCGGGTGCGTGATCAATTCGTTATGGTTTTTATTCGAAGCCTAAAGTTAACAATATAAAAAGATAAAACAACACAGGTTCATTTCCTCTTTAGTCTATGATTCACCTTCCTAATGAACCGGGGTATCATCGGGGGCTAAAGCCCAACGTTGGAAGCATATCACTAACCCCGGCATTAATGCCGGGGTTAAGCACAACTGCTCCTGCCCCTCGTTTGTAACGAGGGGCAGCCTGGGGTTGGATGCTTTTTTCGTTATGGTACCAAAACCTGAAACCACCCGCCCCACTGGCAGGGATTGCAGCGGAAGCTTGCCGCAGCGGTTGGCTTGAGACACCTGGCAGTTGGGAGCGACCACAGGAAGCTACCCAAATGTTTTTGGTGGAACTGCCAAACGCAAGGGAACTTTAGCGCAAAGCCCGGCCGCCAGCCATAAAAAGAAAAAAAAAGGAGAAAAAAGCCCCTCCAAGTGTGCAAACACATATAGGTCTGTTTTCGTTGTTGCCATTTTTCTTATGTCGATGGTTACCTCTTTATATGTGTAACCGTGATTCTACAACAAATCCAAATCCTGTAACTTTCTGCCCAGTGTATCATCGGCAGCCAGTTTTTCAGCTTCCTGTCACTTCACAGGTATCAGTTTTACTTCGCTGTTAAGGCCGGCGGGCAAGGTTTCCCAGTTACCATAACCTGTGCGTTTATAATTGAGATCGACCAAATTAATTTCTTTGAACCTACGCCATTTCACGCCCTCACGATCGAGTTGTGCGATACGATTGGCAGGCAAGCCAGTCACCTCAATTTTGATGGTATTTAAACCGTCTTTAAGGTATTCGCCCACGAAAGTCTGGTAAGGAACAGCCCAAAGGGTTTGTACCTCTTTCCCATTCAGAATTATGCGGGCTGTTTCGCGAACATCACCCAAATCCAGGATCCAGTCAGAAGATTCGCTTTTGTTAAAGCTGAAACTGGTGAAATAAGCAGCAGTACCTATATTGATTTTCGCTTCGGGAACATCCAGTTGTGTCCAGGGAATGAGTGACGGCAATTGAAAGGTATCAGCGATAGCAGGAATGCTTTTGGTAAAACTTAACTGCCAGTTGTTTTTTAAAACATAAGGTTTTCCCTCCTCGTTGATATAAGGCCATACATCAACGTCAACATCCTTATCGGTAAAGGTTTTAAGAATCACAGACTGTCCTGACTTCAGCTGAATACGTACCAATGTTTCACCATCTTTTGTTTTAACAGCTGCCTTACCAATTTTTCCTGTCATCGGATCAAAAAATACTACCGACCGGGCTGATTTTGCCAAAGGAATCCATGCATCGGTATCATCGCTCTTAAGCGCCGAAATAAAATAATGGTAACCGTCTTTATTGCTTCTACGAATGTAGTGCAAACCTTCTTTCATTTTAAACTGCTCGGCTTTTACACCTGTTGCTGCCAATGTTGTTTTAAAGTCGGTTCCGGTAATGATTTTACCTTCTCCAACCGGTGTAACCAGTGTTTCCATAAAATCAGTTTCGGGGAACCCGGCCAAGGTATTTTTCAGCGTTTCCCTGCGTTTTTCCAATACCGAAAATCCGGGAACATCTGTTGGATAATGATCCATAAAAATAATCTGAGCTCCCTGCTCCGCCATCATCTTCAAACGGTTTAGGTTTTCGACTCTGATTTTATTCACACCCGGTACAATCAAGGCTTTATAACGAGCTCCGCCAGCGGTCACAATCTCACCGTTTTCTACTTTTGATGAACTGATAAAGCTGTCCGAGGTATAATCCACATCGTAACCTGCATGACTGATTTCACTCACTACTTTTATAAATTCAGGGGCACGCTCTTTCATTTTATGGATATCGAACATCAACAAACGTCCATCCTGATCGTTCCACATATCGTAAACCGGCAGATATACCAGAAAGTCGTTATCGGGTTTCCCCATTTGAAGAAAACTTTGCGAACGCGAAATGTATTTAAAGAATGGAGCCGCATCGCGCCAAAGCGGGTTAGTCGGACTCATATCCACCGAAGCATAAAACTTCCACCCCGGCCATTCGGCTTCTGCAGGGCTGTAGGTGGTTCCATGAAAATACACGCGGTTTACTCCGGAAACAAACATCAGGTCGAGATCGGGCTTACACTGCGAAAACGAAGTGCGGAAGTGCTCGGTTAACCAGGTAAATGTTTCGGATGAAGTATAAGGTTTACCAGAAATGTGCGCTGCCGACGAAGCGTATTTCAGCATCGAAAAGTCAGAATCATTATGGCGTGTTAGCGAATCGTGTCGCAGTCCGTTAATGTGGAACTCCGACAAACCAAAACCTTCACATTCGGGCACATCAACTGCAGCATAAATATCGATTAAGTTACCGGGCGAACCGTGTGCCTGGTTACGTGTTTTGCTGCCTGATTCGTGCGCCCATTCCGTCCACTGATTAGTGAAATTTTTAAGCAGAAGATCGGATAATAACTCACGATAATCGGCAATAACACGCCTAGTAGTATCGTTACGTTCCTCGCTTAAAAATTCGGGCAAATAATCTTCGAGCTTGTAATTGTATTCTTCTTCAAAAGCTTCGAGCAAACCAGGTGTCCAGTCGGCGCCATAAACTTCGTAACTGTCGTTAAAAAAGTTATGTGGAACCGGTACTCCGCTTTTCTCAAAAGCCTCAGTAAATTTATTCAGATAACGGGCAACCGCATCTTTCGAAAAGTGGTTAAGCACATTGCCTTCGCCACCCGGAGCCGCACGTTTTACCTGTTGGCGCGTACGTCCTTCGAAAAGTGCAATGAGTTCCCAGTTCCCATCCGGAGCCTTCCATTCCAACCTGTTGTTTACCAGCAATTTTGTCAGGTCCATTTTTTCACTGATATTGGAGAATGCCATTACGCGCACCAGCTTAGCCAACGTCTTTTGTTTTTCATCGTCAACCGTAATGTCCCGGTTGAACATCTCGCCACCTTTTACATTGTAGCGTTGAACAATCAATTTGCAGGCAGCATCTTCGGTGCTTACATCCGGGCCGCCGAAAGGCCATCCCGTTCCGGTGTTCATGTCAATAACCATCCCCAGGCGTTTGGCCTCGGATTGTGTATGATTATAGAGTTCCATCCAACGATCGGAAAGAAAATCCACTTCGTTATCATCGTTACCCTGCACGCCATAAATCGGCGTAATTTCCATCGTTCCAATTCCGGCTTCGGAATAGGCTTCTAGGTTTTTTGATTGGTTAGCTTCATCCACTGCACTTCCCATCCACCACCAACGCGAACCGGGTTTGGTTTCAACCGACTCTTTAGGCCAGTCTACTGGTGTATTGTTCTGTTTCGAATCAGTGCACGACTGACCAATCACAAGAAATGCGAAAAGTATAAGTAGATGAAATTGCTTCATGATTATTTTAATTTGTAAACTTCAGAACCGGCCAGTAAAAAACATCCCAAACCATAGTCTTCAAAATCGGGTTTGCTTGTGTAAGTCACCGGTTGACCATCTTTTGGTTCCTTCCCTGTTCCCTGCACAAATCCAAGGAAGCCGTTATCATGCACAGCTTCGCTTGCCATTGCATTCCATCCCTTCACAATAGCGGGCAAATATTTGTCTGAGTTTAAAATCCCATTGTTTACGCCCCAGGCCATACCATACACAAACAAAGCTGTTCCAGATGTTTCTTTACCTCCAAAATTTGTAGGATCGTGCAAACTCACATTCCAGAAACCGTCTTCGCGCTGAAGCGGCAACACTGCTTCCATCATTTCTTTGTAAGTATTCAAATATTCTTCGTGATGCGGATCATCCGGTAAAATTTCCATTACCTTCACCAGAGCAGCGACCACCCAGCCGTTTCCGCGGCTCCAGTAACAATCTTCGCCATTTGGCTCCGTGTACGGTGGAAGAAAATCGGCATCGCGCCACCATAAGCCATCCTCTTTGTTATATAATCCTTGTGTTATTTTGGTGTCCATGTACATTTCGTACATTCTTTCCGAATATTTTTCATCTCTGGTCAACACCGCCAGTTTAGCAAAAACGGGCATGGCCATTTGCAGGGCATCAATCCAGTCCCAATCGTTAATGGTATCGCTCGCCACCATTAAATCAATGGCATGTTTAATATCGTATATACGCTCAGGTTTTGGTTCGATATTGTATAAATCGATGTAGGTTTGACCGGCACAATGGTTATCGGCATGGCGCGATTTGTTTCCATTACGCAAACCCCAGTTATGTGCCTGTCCCCAGTCGATGGCGTATTGCAGGTATTTCTGATCCGGTTTCACAGCGTATAAAGCCATTAAACCTTCGTAGTAAACAGCCCGTGTCCACAGGTTGCTGGGGCGTTCTCTGTTGGTAATTACATTTACACCCGGATCTGGCCATTTTTTCATCAGGTAATCGTTGGTTAGAACCATTTTATCAAGCACTTCCTGCTTTTGTGGCAATTGTTGAACCTCTTTACAAGACGATAAGACGACCAGTATACAGCTAATTACAATTGTGAGATTTATTTTCATCTGTGTTATGTGTTTTATTTTTTTAGGTTCACTAACGTAATCCGAAATAAAAATACAGCGTCCGTTCAACAGGTTTTTCCATTACATTTAATTCTCCTGATGGCCCTAAATTCCAGGTGTCGTTGCTTATTCCCATGGCCAGCTTTGTTCCAATTGGCGGAATTCCATCAAGGAAACTGATATTTCCAACAGGTAATTCCGGGTAATTTTGCGGGCCCGATATACCATAAAAATCAAATAAGCGGACGAACAAATCAGGCTCCTGGGCAACTACTGTGAATTTACCATCGACAGTATTAAATTCCATCCAGTTTATATTGGCGTAATAACCTTTAAACTGCTCGCCCCAGCTGTTTGTAGCAGGAAGAATATTGTTGTAAAGCCGTTCGTAAACATCCAGTTGGCCGCCCTGCAAACGGTTTTTCCAAACATGTGCAGGCCCCTCACCCAACCATTTTGCACTGATGATATCCGATTCAGGAAACTCAAAGCTAATTCCGGTAAACAGCTGTTTGTCTGCCACCTGGTAACTGTAATTTAATTCCAGCCAACCACTGGGATACATGGTCCATTGTAGTTTTTGAATATCACCGTCATAGGTCATTTCCACTACATACGCACCATCTTTCTCGTGGTGAGAAATATCTTTAAGTTCAGCATTTCCGCTAACCAAAATAGGGCCATTTGTAAAAGGAATCGGCAAACCAAAATCGTTGGTAACTTTTAAAATCACACCATCAGTTTTACTAAAGCTAACACCAATTCCCGATGCTTTTAGCGTAACCTGTTCATCATCTTCGGTTACTTCAACTTTTGCACTCAAACCTGAATCATCGCCTTCTTGTTGCTGAATAGGCAAAATGTTATCTTCCTCAATGCCTTGAGCTTTTAGTTCTTCGAGCAAGGCCTTCTCCTCGTCACTCAAAGTCTTTTCAACCAGTTTTAATACCTCTTTTCGGTTACCATTGGTTTTCCAGCTCCAGCGATAGATTTCGTCTCCGTGCTGATCGAAAGCATACAGATATAAGCCATCATATTTTTTATAATCTGAAGGTAAATTCAATTTCAACTCACCTTTGCTAACAGGTGCAACATCGGGTGCTGATACTTTGCCTTTCTCCATAACAGTGTGTCCGGTACCATGAGATTCCGGATCAACAAAATTTACAAGTTCCCAGCTAAAAGTACATTTATTAAGGTTGGTGAAATGAAAGCGATTTTCCACCTGAATTGTACCGTCAAAATCAGCAGGTAATTTTTGAAGATCGATTTTTACCGGAGAGTAAATTTCGCGCAAGGCATAATAACTGCCTTCTTTTTCGCGATGTGGCCCAAGCACTCCATCAGGAGCATTTACACGGTTTACATCGATGGCATTGTTTAGATCGGTGCGTACAATCCCTTCGTCAGAGAAATTCCAGATAAAACCTCCTGCCCCTTTTTCCGAGTTCCAGAACAACTCCCAAAAATCGGCCAGTGAAGCAGCTGCACCACCATCATCCTGGGCATGCAAAAACTCTGTTGGCATAAATATCAGATCTCCATCCAGTATCTTTTTCGAACTGTAATAATTCTCGTAATGATTGCAATCAATTCCGTTATAATCGTTACCCGGGCGATGATGCGCGTGAATTACCGGGCGTTTCGAAGGATCGTAAATGTCGTAATCGTCGTCCAGTTCTTTGTTGGTTCCGCCTTCGTTTCCATTGCTCCAGAAAATGATAGAAGGATGGTTTACATCACGAATCACCATTTCGCGCACCAGTTTTTCGCCTGATTCTGTGTCGTAGGCATTTTGCCAGCCGGCCAGCTCATCGAGAACATACAAACCCAATGAATCGCAAATATGCAGGAAACTTTTATCCGGTGGATAGTGCGCACAACGAACCGCATTCAGGTTCATTTCTTTCATCAGCTTTACATCGTTCAGGTCGATACGTGCATTGCTGCAACGTCCGGTCTCCGGCCAAAACACGTGGCGGTTGATACCCTTCATTTTTATTTTCACACCGTTCAAGTAAATGCCGTCGCCCTCGCGAATTTCGATGGTACGAAATCCAAATTTCTCCGAAAGTTCATAAACCGATTGTTTGTCTTTTTTAAGTTGAATCCTGGCTGTGTATAGGTTCGGTGTTTCCGCTGTCCATTGTTTCGGATTATCAACTTTGCATGACAAACGCACAATCGAATCGCCTTTACCTACAGTTGTTTCACAACGTTGTACCACATTTCCTGCACCATCAACGATTTCCGCAGCAATGATTTGTTTTTTCGTAATTCCCAAGGGGAAAACATCCATTTCAAATGTACCGTCAGCCTGCGCATTTATAGCTACGCGATCGATGCTTTCCTGAGGAAGGGCTTCCAGATAAACCGGACGAAAAATCCCGCCAAAAATCCAGTAATCGGCATAACGTTCGGCCCGGTTTACCGATTGATTGGCCGAGGTTTTATGAACCGTAACTTCCAGCTCGTTCTCTCCGGCTTTCAGTTTATCGGTAATATCGTAGCGAAAACGATAAAACGATCCCTGGTGAATTGGACCGGCCAACTCGCCGTTAATCTTCACTTCCGTATCGGTCATCGAGCCTTCGAAAACAATATAAATTTCTTTGGCATTCCAGTTTTCAGGAATGGTAAAACTGTGTTTGTAGATTCCTGATTCGTCGTTGAACCGGAACTTTTTACCGTAAGTGCGGTAATCGCGACCGTAATCGTATTGCCCGAATCCTTGTTGCTCCCAGTGCGAAGGAACCTCAATGGTGCTCCAGAATCCACTGTTTCTTCCAGCGGTGCAGAAAAAATCCCAGGTAACGGTGTTTTCGTTGTCGGTTCCGGATAAATACTTTACTTCCTTTTTCTCAGTCCCGGCCCAGCCGGTTGATCCGAAGGACAAAAACAGGATTATTGTAAATAGATTTTTTAAGTAGTTCATATTATGGTATAACAGGTTTACGAATGAATTAGAATGCGTTTTAAATGGACTTTTAATTGATTTGAATAGAAAAACTATTCCCCTTTTTTGTAATAACTATATGTTTGTTCTCCGGATCGTACTGCCAGTTATCAGCCCCTGTAACATTAGTTGGTTCGGTTTCGGCAGATACGACGAACTTGAAATTGTGTTCTCGTTGTGCTTTTACCTCAATAATTCCATTTTTTGATTTAAAAGTGATGTCAACAGGCATAAAATTACCGCCGTCTCCCATCGGTTCCTGATAAGATAGAGACGCCTCTTTCTGCTGAAGAATGTGAATCTGCATTTCTTCCGAAAAAAGAGTAGTATCACCTTGAGCAACAGCTTGTTTTGCCGTTGGATTTACAGGAATAATTACAACTTCTTTATTTACTGAAAGTTGTTTCATTTGCTCCTCCAAACTCTGTATAATTTCAGGTTTTGGTTCTTCATTTTCAGTAAGCGAGAGAATTTCAGGTTGTTGAATATTGTTACATTCTAATAATTCAATTGGTTTACCACTTGCCGAAACAAGTAGCACATTGGTCATTGTCCAATCGCTCGCATAACTTAGCTTTCCGCTTTCTTTTGCTTCAACCTTTACATCCTCGAAACTTATGTCGTGGATATGTTTTTCGGGGTAAGCGTTGGCATAAAATGCCTGCTCAGCATTTTCAACCTTGACATTGCTGATTTTTATATAGCGAAATTCTGGAATCCCCTTTTCTTCGGGTATTACACGTTGACTTAAAACCCGCCAACGATCCTTAATTTCTTCTTCAGGAATACTTTCGGGAATGTTACAGTAACTGTATTCAGGATACCAATTCAACTCGAAGTGAAATGGATTTGCTACGTCTTTCATTTTAATATCGTGAAACCAAATATTTTCGATGACACCACCGCGTACTTTGGCTGATTTAAAACGGATACCGGTACTTGTTCCGATGGCTTCCAAGCCATACACCTCAATGTTTCTCATGCCTCCCGAGGTTTCACTACCCAAGGTAATAAGACCGTGTCCGGAGCGCGTAATACAATTTCGGTAAACGATATTTTCGGCCGGGCGGTTTACGCGCAATCCGTCGGCATCTTTACCTGCTTTTATACACAGGTTATCGTCATTACAGTCAATATCACAATTTTCTACCAGCACATCTTTTGATGAGTCGGTGTCAACACCATCAGAGCTGGGACCATGTCCCCCAATGTTGTTCTGCACCACCAAACCATCAACATGAACCCTTGTGCTGTAGGTTAATGAAACGGTCCAAAAACCGGCTCGTTGAACGGTAAAATCTTTCAGAAGCACGTCTTCCGATTCCCATACAACCACCGGACGTACACGTTCGCAGTCGTAGTCAACAGCCCATCGAATACCTTTCTCGTTATATTCGCCGTACATTCCTCCGCTATATTTTGGATCGCCCCAAAAGCTGTCCCACCAATATTTTCCGTTTCCGTCGATTGTACCTTTCCCGGTAATCCGCACATTCTTTTCGTCGTAAACATTGATGAGTGCCGCCGGCCAAAGCATTTCAATACCGGCAATTCGGGTAGCTAAACGAGGATAATAATCGTTGTTTTGAATGGCCTGAATTACTACTCCTTCGCCAATATGTAGTTCAACATTCGATTTCACAAAAAGGGCACCCGACAGATAAGTTCCGGCCGGAAAGATTACTCTACCGCCTCCGGCTTCTGCCGCTGCATCAATTGTCTTCTGTATCGCCTCTGTTGTCAATGTTTTTCCATCGGCAACTGCACCGTAATCGGCAACATTAAATTCCGTTTCCGGAACGCTGGCAAAAGAATCATTGTAAAATATCCCTTCCAGTCGTTGCACTAATTCGCTTTTCTGTTCCGTAACGCATGCACAAAACAAAAAGACAAAAACAACACTTGCTAAAATCTTTATTCTCATCACTAGTATATTGACGTGTTTAAAATTTAAAATAACTAATTAATTGATTATCGATTCAAAATTAATTTTCGTTTTCCGTTCTCAAAACCGTTTTCGGCATGCTTGAAGTTAATATAGATGCTAAGTTCTCTCCAAACACTGAAGTCAATTTGTAATAGCTGGAGAATGAATATGTCATTAGAAAGAATCAGATTATTGATTCAAAGTCACAACATATAAAACATTTTAATCTTTGGCTTCATTATTCATAATAAAATATAATTTTGAAAATCGTGTCGGATTAATGCGACAGAACCAATTGAACTTTACATAAATAAATTCTATAAATCAAAATAATGAAAAAACACAATCAACCTTTTTATTTCCTGAGATTAAACCGGGTACAGTTTTATCCTGTACTATTAATTTTCTTTTTATCGCTCCTGGTCGGATGCCAGGAAAAAAATGAATCCTACACCCGTGGAATTGGTATTTACCCGGGCAATCCGGCAGAAGATGCTTCGCCTAAAATGGTTGCTGCTGATGAAAATTACCGCAACCTGGCCAAAAACAGGCCGGCATACCATTCGTCAAGTTATGATTACAACCTGACAGCACAGCTTATTACTGATGGTATTATCGAAAACGAAGAGCCAAACTGGATTTCGGTATCAACCAACTCAGGTGTGGTGCCTAAAAATCAGCGAGAATATCTACTTGACCACAATGTAGTTACACCACTAATTTTGGAAGGTAATGAAGTGTGGATACAATTCGAAACAGGTGGAGAAACCGCGTTTCCTGAAATATCAGAAATTGACGTAATTGGCATGTTAGCATCCGATAAAAAGAAATCGGGTAAATGGCAGTTGGTTTGTTCTGCATCAGATGATGGTGAAAACTGGACCATTCTTGATGAAAAGCAAGGATCGAATATGTCGGGCCAGGCGATGTGTAATGCTGACGAAACGAAGTTAAGTATTTCCAATCTCGACAGAATGCTGGGAGATCAGAAAAAAATAATCAACTCATTCAGTTTTGCGCCCAACTCATACCGATTCTACAAAATAACATTATCTGCTCCAAGTGCCGAACGATGGACAATCACCGACCTTGACTTTTTTAACAATCAGAAGCAGGTTGAAATGGCACCTTCTCATTATTTCAGAAGCGCCTGGATGAGTTCCGGCAGTGAAAAAGAGTGGGTTTATGTTGATTTGGGTGCAGTGTGCTCCATCGACCAATTTAACCTGCAATGGATAAAAAAGGCAGGAAAAGGACAAATTCAGATTTCAGACAATATTTCCAAAGGCTGGACAGATGTAACATCTTTCGACTCTGATGAGTTATCAAATGAAATAAAACTCGACAGTCCTGTTAATGGAAGGTTCGTAAAACTGAAGTTGCAAGATGCCGCCCCCGGCGAAAAGATTATTTTAAGCGAACTGGAAGTATATGGAAAAGGCGGTTTAGCTCCTGTAGCAAAACCGGCACCTGCGTTGACTTCCAATTCAAAGTTGAAATTAACAAAAGGGGCATGGAAGTTACAAAGAGCATCGGAAGTTGAAGGTAACGGTAGTGCGATCTCTCAAAAAGACTTTGACGATTCAGGCTGGATTCCGGCAACAGTACCGGGTACAGTTTTGTCAAGCTACGTGAACGTAGAAGCTCTTCCCGACCCAAACTATAGCGACAATCAACTTATGATCTCCGAGTCGTTTTTCTACTCTGATTTCTGGTACCGCAACGAGTTTGATGTACCTGCAGATTTTAAAAGCGACAAGCTGTTTTTGAATTTTGATGGCATAAACTGGAAAGCAGATGTTTTTGTGAACGGCAAAAATGCAGGCAAAATTGAAGGTGCCTTTATCCATAGTAAATTTGACGTTAAGGATTTAATTAAACCGGGGCAAACAAATTCATTGGCTGTTTTAATTCACAAAAATGATAATCCGGGTGTTATCAAAGAGCAAACTCAAATTACTCCGGATAAAAATGGTGGTATATTGGGAGCTGATAATCCAACCTATCATGCATCAATCGGATGGGACTGGATACCAACCATACGTGGCAGAAACATCGGGATTTGGAATGATGTATTCTTGTCAACCGTAGGCCCGGTCAGCATCGAAGATCCATTTGTTACTACTGATTTAGCACTGCCGGATACCACAGCTGCAGACATCAACATTGAATTGACACTTAGAAATACTTCTTCGGAAAACATCGAAGGTGTGCTAAAAGGCTCATATGGAGACATCACTTTCGAAGAAAATATTTCGCTTAATGCTAACGAAGTTCAAAGTGTAAAATTAGATCCGTCAGATTACCCTGCCCTGCATTTTGAAAATCCAAAACTTTGGTGGCCAAAAGGATATGGAAGTCCAAATCTCTATGATGTAAAACTGGAATTTGAAGTTGCCGGAACTGTTTCAGATGTGAAGGAATTCAAATCGGGAGTACGCGAAATGAACTATGATGAAGAAAACGGGGCATTGAGGTTATTCATTAATGGCCGTCGTTTTATTGGCCGTGGTGGTAACTGGGGATTCTCTGAATCGAACCTCAATTACCGTGGCAGAGAGTATGATATTGCCGTTGCCTACCACGCAGATATGAATTTTACTTTGATTCGTAACTGGGTGGGACAAATTGGTGATGACGAATTTTATGAGGCGTGCGACAAGTACGGGGTTATGATTTGGCAGGATTTCTGGCTGGCCAATCCTTGGGACGGACCGGATCCGGATAACAATAGCATGTTTATGGCCAACGCCACAGATATGGTAAAACGGATTCGAAACCACCCTTCTATCGCCATTTATTGCGGAAGAAACGAAGGTAATCCTCCCGTTGAACTGGATACTGCCTTGAACAACCTGGTTCATCAATCACATCCGGGGCTACATTATATTTCACATTCGTCGCGTGGAGTTGTTAGTGGCGAAGGCCCTTACCGCGCGCTTCCGGTAAAAACATACTATTCGATAAATGGTCTGGATAAGTTCCACAGCGAAAGGGGAATGCCTAACGTGATGACTTATGAAAGCCTTAAACAAACGTTGCCGGAATCGGCGCTGTGGCCGCAAAATAGTTTGTGGGGAATTCACGACTATTGTTTGGAAGGAGCACAGGGAGCGGCTTCGTTTAACCAGATCATTGAAAAAGCTTTCGGAGAAGCTGATGATGCAAAAGAATTTACCGAGCTTGCCCAATGGATAAATTATGAAGGTTATCGCGGAATGTTTGAAGCAAGGAGTCCGTACAGAAAAGGCCTTCTGCTGTGGATGAGTCATTCGGCATGGCCATCAATGGTGTGGCAAACCTACGATTATTACTTCGAACCAACCGCTGCCTATTTTGGCTGTAAAAAAGCTTGTGAGCCAATTCACATCCAATGGAATCCGGTTACAGATGAAATTGAAGTGGTAAATAATTTTGGAAGAGACAGAAGCGGGCTTTCGGTTAAAGCAGAACTAATAAACATGGACGGGACTGTTGTTTGGGAGTCTGACGCAAAAATCGACAGTAAAGAAGATTCAACTGAAAAATGTTTCAAATTGGAATTCCCGGATAACTTGTCCGACGTTCACTTTATAAAACTCAAGTTAACTGAAAACGACAAAGTTATTTCGGAAAACTTTTACTGGCGAGGCTTGGAAGAAGGAAATTACCAGGCACTAAATTCACTTCCTAAAGTGAATTTAGAAAGCAACACTACAGTTTCAGAATCGGACAACAGCTGGACGCTTACAACTACAATGAAAAATACGTCAAATACTCCGGCGTTAATGATTCGCTTAAACGTTGTTGGAGCTAAAACCGGAGAACGTATGCTACCTGTAATTTATAGCGATAATTACGTTTCGTTACTACCGGGCGAAGAAAAAGTGATAACAATGAATTTGAAGAATGAAGATACCAATGGAGATCAACCAACAGTTGATATCACTGGTTTTAATATTCAATAAATTTAGATAATATGAAAATCAAAAGCTCGCCTTATGGTGGGCTTTTGTTTCTTTAAACAGTATGATTAATTCTGAGCGACCTGCAATGCTGCTATTTTAACAAGAGTAAAAAGTAAGTCTTTGACTTTGCCTTCCAAAATACGGTTAGGATACTTTGGAACGAAGACTACATGAAAATTGCTGTGATAAACGGTGTGGGATAGTTTTCGGTACTTTGCAATAAAGGCACAGTTATAAAATGCGTAGCAAAACATACACTACCATCGTCAATGGCGAAGGTTTAATGCTTAAATAAAAATTCCCGACAATTCATGCCGGAAATTCTGGGATTTACATCCCTAACCAAACTAACTATAGAAAAATCAGAAGAAGAATCCTTCTGCAGTATTTTAAATCACATCCCATTTCTCAAGGATCATTTTACACATCGAGAAATCATAGTTGCTGTAAATATCCCATCCTTTTAGCTCCCCGCTCTTGCGATCGTAAAAGTCTTTTATCCATTTTTCAATTGCCGCAGTTCTGGAGTCAATCGCGTCAACACTGTTCAATACCCAGTTTCGCTCATGCATTGTACTATTTTCGTCACTCAAAATGCGTAGGAATATCTTTTCTGCCAGTTCTTTTTCTCCTAAACGATACAAGGTTTCGCCAATTAAAACGGCTGTTGCTGTTGCATCTTCACCTGACAGTGCTTTTAACACCGGCAATGCCGATTGGGCATTCTCAACGTGAATAAGCAAGCCAGTAACTCCCCAGTAACGTAATGCTGAATCTTCGTTTTTAAGCAATTCAATGTATTCAGAAATCGCTCCGTTACCCGGCTGAGTTGCCAGTTCTGCTGCGGCCAATAATTCATCAAACGGACAAGCCTCCGACCGCATGTAATCGTACATCGATCCGCCTCCTGCCCTTTTCGTGTATTCAGTTTCCGGAATCAAAGCCACATCCCTGATTTCTTTCATCCATCGAATATTCTCTTTTCGCATGCGCTCCAACACCTCTTTATAAGCCGGATCATCAGCAAGATTATAAAGTTCGTTAGGATCGTTCTCGGTATCGTAAAGTTCTTCCACCGGTTTGGTTTGAAAAGCAATACTTTGCAAATCGTTACATTTCCCAGCCAGGTAATAATCTTCCCACGATTGTGCAGAACGGGCATTGAACAAGTACGCCAGGTGCTGCAAATAAATACGAAAAGGCATGTAGTTGCGGATGTAACGATACTTTTTATCCCGCACGGCACGGCTCATGTCAATACGCTCGTCCATGCGGCTGCGGGTCATATGAATGTATTCCGGCTCCGGTTCAACCGCATTCCCAAGAAAAGCGTTGCCCTGCATGTAGTCCGGTTTTTCAGCTCCGATTATACTTAGCAAAGTTGGAGCAAGATCTACAAAACTTATGTTGCGATCAACGGCATCGCCCGGTTTCTCTGCAGGAAAATATTGTTTGTATTTTTCAGGAATACGAACGATAAACGGCACCCACGTTCCGGTTTCGAAAATATAACGTTTACTGCGCGCCAGCACTCCACCGTGATCGGCATAATAAAAAACGATGGTATTGTCAGCCAGCCCGCTTTCTTCCAGCTCTTTTAACAAATCGCCAACCTGCGCATCCATATCCTCTATTTTGTCGTAATACTGCGCCCAATCGTGGCGCATTTCCTTAGTATCAGGATGCTGCGGCGGCAAAATCACATCTTCCGGTTTGTGCCTTAATTCCGCATCAGGTGTAAAAGGAAAAAGCTGACTTTCGTGCGTCGTCATCAAATTGAATATGGCGAAGAATGGTTTCCCTTCCGGACTGTTTTTCCAATGTGCAGTATTGCTGCATTCATCCCACATACTGTTGTAATCTCCTGCAAAATTGTAATCGGTTTTTACATTGTTAGTGCAGTAATAACCGGCTTTTCGCAATAGCTCGGGATAAGGAATAACCGACTCCGATTTCGGATAAGTACTTCGCATTTGCTCGTTCCCGTTCGATGCGGCATAAACACCGGTAATAATCGTATTTCGTGCAGGCGAACAAACCGGGCAGTTAGCATAAGCATTGGTGTAGCGAAATCCGTCAGAGGCCAGTTTATCGAGGGTTGGCGTTGTTGCAAAAGCATCGCCGTAACAGCCTAAATACGGACTGTTATCCTCGCTGGTGATCCATAAAATATTAGGCCGGTCTTGCTGCCCTCTAACTTGCACACTCAGGAACAGCGTAAATAATAAAACTAACCGACTGATCTTTATCTCATTCAGTTTTAGCATTTTGGTTTAGTTTAGATTAAAAATCAATTGCAAATATCACGGTTCCAATAGAAACCGCAATTCAGTAAAAATACTAAAATGTGCTACTCCGCGCTAAAATCCCGGTGCAGAATCTCTGCCAGTTCATCAATAATATCCTTGTATTTCGGATCGTTAGCCAAGTTATTAAACTCTTTCGGATCATTTTCATAATCATACAATTCAGCTCCCAAACGACCTTCATCCCATTCTGTATAACGGTATTTTTTTACGCGAATGGTACGTCCGAAGATGGTTGGATTTTCTGATGCCAGATTCGGATTAAAACTATATTTCGATTGTCCTTCCTGCGCTCTTGGATTTACGGTTCTCGCCTGAATGGTAAAAGCCGGGTGATCCCACTCTGCATCCGGATCTTTCAGAAGTGGCACCAAACTGTGGCCCACCAAATCTTTTGGAGGCTCCAAACCTGCAAGTTCGGCCAGTGTTGGATAAAGATCAACCAATTGAACAATGGCTTCGGTTCTTGTTCCCGAGGTCACTCCCGGCACAGAAATCAATAATGGCTGATTAGATCCTTTTTCAAATAAAGTCTGTTTTTGCCATTGTCCGTGTTCTCCCAACTGGTAACCATGATCGCTCCAAAAAACAATGATCGTATTATCAAGCAAATCAAACTCTTGCAGCCCGTCGAGCAATTTTCCAACTTGTGCATCAACAAACGAAATAGATGCATAATAAGCCTGAATTGCTTTCTTCTGCTGCTCTTCTGTTGCTCCGGCATTTGGTGGCCAAACCCAGGCTGCCGCATGCGGTTTATTCTCCCAGTCGTTTTCAGGATTTTCATGCAACTTTATCTTCTCCAGCGGATACATGTCGAAATATTTCTTTGGCGCCATATACGGAATATGCGGGCGGTAAAATCCAAGCGCCATAAAAAATGGCTCAGGACTTACACGACCGGCATTGTAACTTCCATATGCACTTATCATCTGATTGCCGGTACGCTGGCGCAAAATACTTAAAGCCACATTTGCCGAAATCGCATCGGTTACCTCATCGTCGTTACAATCCATGGCAAGGTAAGTTCCCAACATCACGGCATCACCACCCTGTAGTTTATATTCATCGGTTTTATCTTTACCAATCGGATTGTAAGTGGTTGTCCACGAAGCCGGATCATCGTGCCCTGCATGACCAATATCACCGGGAACTCCCTGATGAAATATTTTACCAATTCGGCAGGTAAAATAGCCGTTATTCTTGAATAGTTGAGCCATGGTTACGGCATCAGGCAACTTCTCGCGAAATCGTGGACCAAGGTCAAAAACACCGGTCTTATCCGGGTAATAACCGGTCATTAACGATGCACGACTGGGCCCACATAGCGGCGCCTGGCAATAGGCATTTTGAAACACGACTCCCCTTTCGGCCAAACGGTCCATATTGGGTGTGTACACATCCGGATTCCCAAAAGTATTCAAATCGTTGCTCATATCATCGGTGGCGATGAAAAGCACGTTCATTGGTTTTTCCTGAGCATAGCTTGCCAGGCTAAGCCCGAGCAACACACAAAATATGCTGATTATTTTTATCATTGTTGTAAGGTTTTGTTTTTCCAATGGGATTTACGAAACAGTAATTACATACTGAGCAAAACGCGTCATCGGACGGGTAGCGTCATCTTTCACTTCAAGGTTCACAATGAATTTGTCGCCCGTTTTTGCGTCGGCAGGAATGGTAAATTCAGTGTTCCAACCGGTTTCAGAAGAAACAGCCAGTCCTTCTGCTTTGCCTTCCATGTAGGTGCACGAGAAAGCAGGAACCCACCATTTTGCCACCAACTGGTCTCCGTCAGGATCTTTCGCATTACCCGAAAGCGAAACCGTTTCTCCCGGAGCAGCAGTGAAATCCAATTCGTCGGCTGTTACTATCGGAGCATGGTTACAGTCCTGTGGTTCGCAGATCGCCCAGTCGGCACGTGCTGCCAGTTCTTCCCACATTACGATGGTGTAATGGTTGCTTTTTTTGAAACCTTCAGGTGTTGGCCCTAAGAATTGGCGACTGCTGTTGGTAACATCCGAACGAAGTCCGATATTGATGAAAGAGGCACAACCAAACTGGCAGATGCTCCAGTCGTACGGTTTGAAATCAACACGCGGAAAATCTGCAAGGTTTGCAGGCCCCCAGCCCAGTTCAGCCGATTTCGCCCAATCCATATAAGTTATCAGGCCGTAATTGTAAATAATCGGTTCGCCATAAATAGCACGGCCTTCGCCATACAGCCAAATCTCCTCACAAAGCTTTCCGTGGTCCTCTTTGTAGGCATCAAGGATGAAATCGGCATGTAGATACGGCTGAAGTTCATCATCGGCGCGCATCGGAGAGTTGTAGCTCGACGCAAAAAAGGAACCATAATTAAAGAAACCTCCACCGTAGCCACCATTCTGCAGGCCGGGGAACATCTCGTCTATTTTACTGTCGGCACGGCAATTGTCTTCGCCATCGCCACCAATACGGACCTTAGCCGTTACTTTTGCAAGCACCTGCTCCCATTCCGGTGTGCCGTGGTACTTCTCGTAAATAGAGTACAGCGCACGTACCGTGGTGTTAATTCCGCCCCAATGCTGAATGTACAGCGGACGCATATCATCGTCCATAATACATTCCTCGATAAATTTAGAGCCATCGGTTTCAAAGCGGTAATCGCCTTCGAATTCGATGTTACCTACTTTGGTAATGCTCCTCAATTGCTCAGGTGTCGGGAAATTCGGATTATTCTTGCTCATCAACTGATAATCGGTTTCGTAATAATCCAAAATACGGTCGAGCCATGTCGGGTCAACCGGACGATACTCCGTGAGATCGGCGGCCGACTCCACACGGTGCTCGCAATGTTGAGCACTGCAGCGGTAATTTGGAGTAATCTCGCCCAATGTATGTTCGCCGTGGTCGCCCTGAAAATGATACATACCTGCTGTCCAAACAATTCCGGCAAGATCATAATGATCGGCGTACATCAAACTTAAAAGCAAACCGTTCATATCATCCACTTCCAGATCGGTGGTAATCAATATTCTTTCCTGCTGGCTTTTGTCAACTTTTTCGGCCAGATCTTCCGGTGCTAAGGTTGCTTTAGTTGCAGGCGACTGCCCGCACGAAACGAATAAAAATGTTGCCAATACCGGAGTTAAAATTGTAAATAGTGTTTTTTTCATTGTATAAGTTTAAATCAGGTTGATATTAATATGTTCTGCTTAAATTACAGTTATAATTAGCCGGTGATAGTGCGTTAAAACCGGTTCGCCCTTGTCTTCGGCCTGAAGTATGAGGTGAATGGTCTGTCCGGGCTCAGCATCCTGGGGCACTACAATAGAAGTGGATGCAGATGTAGGACTAGCAAAGGAAACATCGCCCTTGTAGCTGCCTACTTTGAATTGCATCCAGTTTGTGGAAACCGGATCCTTATCGGGATCAGATACCTCGAATTCAAGATTAACGGTGCTGCCCGCAGCTGCCGACATTTCTAGCGGTCCTTCAATAACCGGCTCGTGGTTTGCATCGTCATACTCAGAAGTAACCGACCAGATTAAACGCGCTGCGAAGCTATTTTGTATGGCCGGCAAGAAATCAGGAAGTACTTCATCCTTTACTCTTCTCATTGCATACGGAGCAGTATAGCCGGCAGCTTTCTCTTCTTCCGAAAGTTCTTTTCGGCGTCCGGCCCATCCTCCATACTCCTGCCCTTCGTGCGCTCGTAATCCATTTGCAATCAGATTCAGGAACATTGGCGTATCTCCTTCGCTAATAAAACTACCTTCGGGCTGAGGTGGTGTCCAAACCCAGTACCCCTTTTCGCGAAGTTCGTCAGCTGTGTATCCTTTTTCGCCAAAGTAGTCGGTAAAATCGCCTTTAGCCATTTGCCGGCCATCGCCCCACACACGGTAATGTTCTCCAAAAACACCTTTACTTTTGACATTTTCCATGGTCCATTCCGAAGAAAAATAGATGGTATCTTTAGTACCGGCAACTGCACGCTTTGCTCCATAGCCCAAACTTGTAACTCCAGCATTAAGTATAATAGATTCAACCTCCGTCCAGTTGGGTTGCACATATTCCTGGTAAGATAAGTCCTGCATCCCGGAAAGACAAAATTTTGCCTTTGCTGAAACCTTTGCTTTAATACTTTCCCACTCGGGAGTGTCTTTATATTCTTCCTCAATCGACTTTAGTGCTCTCGAAGCAGTACTCGGGCCACCCCAAACCTGGATAAAAACAGGTCTCGGATCATCGTCAAGCAGAATTTCTTTTATCCTGTCGGAACCGGGAGTGTCATGAGAAATGTCGCCTTCAAACTCAACATTGCCCACGTAAATCTTTGACTTCAATTCCTCAGGCGTTGGATAATCTGGATTATGAACTTTTAGATTCGGATAAACAGATTCGTAAGCTTCAACCAGATCATCAATAAAACGCTCGCCTTCTGCCCAACGCCACGAAGTTTGTGGTCCCAGATCCCGTTCTTCAGAAGAATATTCTCTGTCGGGAATATACTGAGTAGTTCCTTTTCCGTCACCTTTCCAATGAAACCGGCTACTTGCATAAATCAGTCCTTCAACGTCGAAGTCGGTACTAAAAAGTAAAAAGCGAATCAGAGAATTATTGTCATCCAATTCGGGGTCGCAGGTAACTATAACACGTGGTTTGGATTGTTCTTGCCTTTCTTCTTTATGGGTACTTGTGCAAGCAAATAAAAACATGGAAACTGTTGCCGCGTAGAATAAAAGTTTAGGTTTCATATTTTTAAATTAGGTTCAAGTTTATCCAAACGAAGCAAAAGATAATAGTTTTAATCTGTTGTAAAGCTAATTGGTGTAATTTTTTAAGTAAAAATAAACAAGCCGTAACCAAATTTGTCCTGTAATCCGAAATTTGGATTCCATCACCCCCGCCCTGCAATAAAAACCTGTTGAGGAATGCGTTCGTCCTTGATGTAAATTCCACTTACGTGCGTGCCAATATATACTTCGGCAAAATGGGTGATTCCAACTGCAATATTATTATAATATCCGCTAGGGTAATCCTTCCCACTCGTGTATTAAACACAACAACAAATTTTATTCACAACACAGGACAATGAAGCAGAAAATAAGTTTGATCTTACTGGGCCCCTCCTATTTTCAATCTTGTTTTTGGCGTGCGACCTTACATCCCCATTGTTGATGACGACACAGAAGACAAAGAAGAAGCCGCAGTGCCTCCTTTTTTTAATCTCGCCTTCTGTATCGCAACAAAACCGCTATTTCTTCCGTAGTAATACCTGTGGAAAAATCGAACCACCTTACCACCAAAAATCGGAGTCACTAATCGCAGGAGAAACTGTACGTCATACTTTGATAAGCATGACATAAGGCGTTATAATACCAATGCTTATAATGTGCATTTGTGTGCCCGTGATTAGTGAATAACTGTACGACTTGATTTAAAAATCAGGGATTGGTGTGATTAATGGATTCGGTTTTTCCAGTGTATGATTCACTCTTTTTTAGAACAATTATATGAGACAGCTAAAGATTACAACAACTATAACTAATCGTGAAAGTGCTTCTTTAGACAAGTATTTACAGGAAGTTGGTAAGGAGCAAATGATTACGATTGAGGAAGAAGTTGAATTAGCACAACGAATTAAAAAAGGCGACCAAAGTGCTTTGGAAAAATTAACCCGGGCAAACTTACGTTTTGTTGTATCGGTGGCAAAGCAGTACCAAAATCAGGGATTGAGCTTGCCCGACCTGATAAACGAAGGAAACCTGGGGCTGATTAAAGCAGGTCAGAAGTTTGATGAAACACGCGGGTTTAAATTTATTTCCTATGCGGTGTGGTGGATTCGTCAATCAATTATTCAGGCAATTGCAGAACAATCGCGTATTATTCGTTTGCCATTGAACCAGATAGGTTCGTTGCATAAAATAAATAGGGCAATTGCGAAATTTGAGCAAAAACATGAACGAAAACCATCGCCGGAAGAATTAGCTGAAATTTTGCAGTTACCTGCCGACAAAGTTGCCAATACTCTCAGAGTATCAGGCAGACATGTTTCGGTTGACGCCCCATTTGTTTATGGCGAAGACAATAGTCTTTTGGATGTTTTGGTCAATAACGATTCACCAAACGCCGACCGTGCACTTATGGCGCAATCACTGAAAAAAGAGATAAACCGTTCATTAGCAACGTTGGTAGAGCGCGAGAACGACATTATCAGATTATTTTTTGGTTTGGGTTGTAGGGAAATGACACTGGAAGAAATCGGAGAACGATTTGGATTGACCCGCGAGCGGGTAAGGCAGATAAAAGAAAAGGCAATCAGACGACTGCAACAAACATCACGAAGTAAGCTATTGAAAACATATTTGGATTAAGTACAAGTTTAACTTAAAAGCGCCTATAAATAGACGCTTTTCGTTCACAAGAAATATAACTAACTGTCCTTTTCAGACATTATTAATTAACGTGAATTCGGGGTTTGATAGAAATACAAATTATCAGGAGGTGCTTATGGAAAACCGACAGTTCGGGCAAATTGGTTTATGCTTGTCGCTTATTAAATTGTGCTGACAGGCATAAATCATCATTTGCAAATGATTGATGCTTCCCAGTTTCTCACGAATATTCTTTAAATGCGTACGCACCGTCGACTCGCTGATATTTAGAGTATTTGCCACTGCATTGTAGGTATCTTCAGTAATCCACGTACCCAGAATCTGTTTCTCTCTGGTGGTTAACTGCGAATTTGTCTTCTCTCCATGTGGACAGCTAAAATATTTATCTACCGCTTTAGGACACAGATATTTTCCTGAACTTTTAATCTCCTGAATTGCTATGATAATTTTTTCGGCCGCACACGTTTTAACAATATACCCATTAATATAAGGCATAATCTTCGCCATAAGTTCGTGCGAAATCAATTCGGAAATTACCAGTATTTTTAATTGTGGAAACCTAATGTTTAAGCTCGACATGTAGTCGATATACTTTATCGACCACAACATAAATTCAAAGACGATCAAATCTGGCTTTAACTCTTCAATGGCGATGTAGAGATTATCCTCACTATTTACCATACCAACTACTAACAAGTGCTTTTGATCGGTGAGATAAGACTTGAGGCAGTCGGCAACCAATCGTTGATCGTAGGCTATTAATATTTTCATTGTTTTAACTGAAAGCATGGCAAATAGGAAAACAATTGATATACAATTTACAAAAAATTTATATAACCATCTGTTTAGTTCATATTAAATATTTGTCGACACCGCCTACATAAATGGCTAGCGCACAAACGAAAGTGTTGATTAAGGTCTGGCTGAAAAGGCCTCCAAAACCAACAATTTACGGATTGTCTTGCCTCTTTTAAATTTATAAATTGGGGTTACCAATATTAAGCTCCGATTAAAATCCAGGGATTATTTATTAACCAAAATTTCTTAACCATGAAAGCAATTATCCGTTATTCTCGCTATGCATTTTTATTGCTCCTAATGAGCAGCTTAACTATTCTTTTAAGTAACTGCCAAAAAGGCGATGTTTTCCCGAATGTAGATGATGACTCAGACCGCCCCGAGTGGGCTGGTGGAGAAACCGAAGACAACACCCACATTAAGGGAAATGATGACTCAGGAACTACCCGTGGTGGCGACTACGGCGATTTATATGTGCTACTTAGGGATGACAATGGTGTTCCGACTATGACCTGGGTAGATGTTGATGAAGATAGTGAACAAGACGACGATGAATACTTTGTTCAGCCGATCGATGCAATTACCGGAACAGTAATAAAGCTTGACCAATATGGAGAAGTCCCTGAATCCGCCAATCCAACTGAAGTAGATTTTGGGCGTTTAAACATTGTTCGTTCGCCACAATCGGTTTTAGACCAGGCCTTTGAAGAAGCCATGAAAGTAATTGACGCCGGCGATGATTTTACACTCGATTTCTGCGGTCGTTTATCCATCTGGAATTATGATGAAAATGAAGAACTGGTATTAACCAAAACAATCGACTCTCCTCGCGAAAATATGGCCATGTATCAGTATCTAATGAATTTTATGTTCGAAGAAACCGCAGAGAACAATTATAACAACCGATTGGCTTTGTTAGAAGCTTATCAAATTGATCCGTTGTTGCTTGCTGCAGGATGTTTTTCTGCAGGTTCAGACAAAACCGGCACTGTTGATATTGATGAAGTAGTTTACATCAATGGCTTCCTTGACTGTAGTGGACTGAATCCAATTTTAAACGAACATGACTATGATTTTGACCACGACAACAATTACTACTTCAATTTTACTGAACCAAGAGAAGGTGATGGACAATTTCAGTACAACCGTGGAATTTATAAAGATAGGTACATTCAGTTTCTGGTTTGGGACAATGTTTATTATCCTTTAGATGAAGATGGTGTTTCGGAAGGTCCGGTATTCTCAATCTACGACATTTTTGAAGGCATAGAACCTTATAAAGGAATCGGAGCTCAGCCGCAATTTAGTGATCGATGGGGAGGTACTGATGAAGTAAAAGTGAAGGGATTTGCTATAGCCGTTGATGATGCAGTACAAGTGCTGGATTATGTCCATGGCGATTCAAATATTATTTTCTTACCAAATTACGAACCATAAAATATAATCACCAGGCAATTGTGGGTTTATCAAAATTTTCCCGTGTAGTAATCTGAAGAGTGACCATCTGCCTATCCCTGGCAGATGGTTCTCTAAAATCCGGCAATATGTATACAAAACTTACCACGGCTTTTCTTTTAAATGGATGTATACTTTTGCTCCTATTTTTTGGAACACCCCACATTTTAACGGCACAGCAAAACCGCCCCCCAGAATCAAATCAATTGGAATTAAATCAGTTTGCCTGGCAAAAAAATGCCAAATGGACGGAGCAAAAGCGAATTGCCGATTCACTTGCTAACCGCCTACAAATACCCATATTTTACGTTGAAGCAAGCGGCCGCGTAGTTAGCCTTCAACGCCTGGGGGATAATAACCAACCTGTTTATTATGCCACCGACAATTTGAGTGTTGCGGCAACTCTTTCCGTCGATCAGGTGTGGTCGGCCAGCAACGATTACCCCGAACTTACAGGCGAAGGCATTGAAATAAACTTGTGGGATGGAGGAACGGTTTTGGCTACCCATCAGGAATTTCAAAGCCCCAATGGTTCGCGAATTACAATGCGCGATTTAAACTTGCCGGTATCCGACCACTCAACACATATTTCAGGTACAATGATCGCCATGGGGAAAAAATCCGAAGCCAAAGGAATGGCCGGAGAAGCCCTCATCAAAGGGTGGGATTTAGATAATGATATTGCCGAAATGGCCAGTGCTGCCGCCGATGGTATAATGATTTCCAATCATTCGTACGGGCCTTTATGTGGCTGGTACTATAATGCACAAAACGAAAACTGGTACTGGTACGGCGATCCCGAAATTTCGGCAACCGAAGATTACGAGTTTGGCTTTTACAGCGATGTAAGTGCCGATTTGGATTACATAGCAAAGCTGGCCCCCTACTACCTCATCGTAAAATCGGCCGGAAATGACAGAAACGATGGTCCCGAAACGGCGGTCTCTCATTATGTGTGGGACGAAAACTGGGTGTTGGTAAACGATGAACGCGATCCCGACGGCGGCGAAGATGGTTACGATTGTCTGTCGCCGGTGGCAGTCGCCAAAAATATATTGACTGTTGGAGCAGTTGACGATGCCCAAAACATGACCGTATTTAGTGGCTTCGGTCCAACTGATGATGGGCGAATAAAACCGGATCTGGTTTCAGATGGTGTTGATGTTTATTCGTCCATCTCTTCAACAATATCGAGCTACGATACTTACACCGGCACATCGATGTCGACAGCAGCTGCCACAGGTTCTATCGCACTTTTGCTTCAGCTTCAAAACCTGCTTCAGCCCGGAGTAAAATTGAGGTCCTCAACGCTAAAAAGTGTTTTAATGCATTCGGCCACCGACTTAGGCAATCCGGGTCCGGATTACAGTTTTGGCTGGGGGCTGATAAATATAAAAGCTGCCGCCGATCTGATTTACAACAACTCAAACAATCAGGGTAAAAATATATACGAGGAAGTATTGAGTGAAGGAGAAGTGCTAACAATTCCTGTAAAAACGGCTGACAATGCCCCATTTTTAAAAGCCACAGTTTGTTGGACAGATCCGGCCGGACAAGCTTCCTTTCCCGCCTTAAATCAACGAACCGCTAAACTGGTAAACGATCTTAATTTAACGGTAGAAAATACAGCTACCGGGCAATCTTTTCTTCCCTGGGTACTCGATGTTGAAAGTCCGGCAACTTCGGCTACTCATGGTTCAAATAATGTTGACAATGTGGAACAGGTGTATTTTACGAATCCCGGAGCCAATGATTTTGCCATTAAGATTTCACATTCCGGATCACTGTCCGGTGGGTCGCAAGCATTTAGTCTGGTGGTAACCGGAATCGAAACACAATCGGAAATTTATCCTCCTCAAAACTTAACTTACTCGATAGGAGAATCCGCCATTTTGCTCAGCTGGGATCCTCCGGTTTCGGGAGTTCCTGACAAATACAAAATCTACCGGAATGGCACATTTCTTTCCGAAAGTAATACGTCTGCTTATTCCGATGCAACAATCATTTTCGATAATGAATACTCGTATTACGTAACAGCTGTTTACACCATCAACAACGAAGAAACCGAAAGTATTGGCACGAATAAAGTTGTCGTTTATCCTCGAACTGCGCGTTCGTTGCCTTATATTGTTGATTTCGAAGTTGGTGCTGATGATGTGCAGATTAAGGACAATATTTCGGGATTTCAATGGGGAGATAGCGAATCATTGAATTGTTACTACCTCGACTTTATAGCCAATAGCACCAAATTTATAGCTACTGATTCTTACTCTGCCGGAGAAGCTGTGCACGTTTCCGATATTGCTGCCACTCCCCCGTTATTGCTTGCCAATTATTCAAACGTTACACTTTCATTCGATTATTTATTAAAAACAGAAATTTACGATGCCATTGATGAAATGCATGTGGTTTACAAAAACCAGGAAGAAACGGAATGGCATGAATTTATTAACCTGGAAAAGGCCGTTGCCTGGACAAATAAAACAGTAGAACTGCCACCGGAAATTTGTAAAAACGGTACGCAACTGGGCTTTTATTACGACGATTTTTACCAATGGGGAATGGGCGCCGGACTGGATAATATTTCTGTTACGGGCGAAGAAGAACCGCGTGTTACAGACCTTACCATAACCGCGATGAATTACCCGGTTTCATCCTGTGCTTTGTCTGACGATGAAAAGGTAGGTATTTCCTTCAAAAACCTTGGGCCATATCCGGCTTTATCCGGCGACAGTATCACAATTCAAATGACTTGCACCTCGAACGAAAGTGTTGAAGAAACTGTGGTGCTTTCAACATCCCTTTTACAAAACGAGGAACTGAGTTATGAAATGAACAGTCATCCGGATTTAAGCAATGAACAGAGCTACACATTTGAATTTCTGCTGACTTCAGCGCTCGACAGCAACAGCGTCAATAATTCATTCGAAAAAACCATCGACATATACGGAAATCCTCAACCAACAATCGTTACGGCCGACCTTTCATTCTGTGAAGACGAGTCACCGGTTCTCATCGAAGCTCTTCCAGAAGAAGGCGTGCTTTCCGGTGATGGTGTTACTGATCTTTATTTCTCTCCCGCCCTTGCCGGGCCGGGAACGCACACCTTAAGCTACACCGTAATCGACGACAATAACTGCATTGGAGAAATAACGTTTCAGGTAGTTGTTGATTCCATGCCACAGCCGGAAATCCTTAATTCAGACCTATCTTTTTGCGAAGATCAACAGCCCGTTTTAATCGCGGCAGTTCCAGAAGGCGGAGTACTTTCCGGAAATGGCGTTTCAGGTTTGTATTTTGATCCGTCGGTTGCCGGCCCCGGCACACACACTTTAACTTACACAGTTACTGAAAGCGAATGCACTGGTGAAACCGAATTTCAGGTAATTGTAGACTCTGTATTTCATCCAGAAATTTTGAATAACAACCTTTCATTCTGCGAAGACCAGCAACCTATTTTGATCCAAGTAATTCCCGAAGGCGGAGTTCTTTCAGGTGCAGGCGTTTCTGATCTATACTTTGATCCGTCAGTTGCAGGACCGGGAACGCATACTTTAACTTACACGGTTACAGAAAACGAATGCACTGGCGAAATAGAATTTCAAGTAATTGTAGATTCCGTGATCCATCCTGAGATTTTGAATAGCAATCTCTCCTTCTGTGAGGATCAGCAACCCGTTTTAATTGAAACAATTCCTGAAGGCGGAGTACTTTCCGGACCAGGTGTTTCTGATCTATATTTTGATCCGTCGGTTGCAGGACCGGGAACGCACACTTTAACTTACTCCGTATCGGGAAACGAATGCACTGTCGACATCGAATTTCAGGTTATTGTGGATTCGGTGATCCATCCTGAAATTTTAAATGACAACCTTTCGTTTTGCGAAGATCAACAACCCGTTTTAATAGAAGCAGTTCCCGAAGGCGGAGTACTTTCCGGAACCGGCGTTTCTTATCTATATTTTGATCCGTCAATTGCAGGACCGGGCACACACACTTTAACTTACTCGGTAACCGAAAACGAATGCACTGGTGAAATAGAATTTCAGGTAATTGTAGATTCGGTAATCCATCCTCAAATTTTAAATGACAACCTTTCGTTTTGCGAAGACCAACACCCCGTTTTAATAGAAGCAGTTCCAGAAGACGGACTACTTTCCGGTGCAGGTGTTTCAGGTATGTATTTTTATCCGTCGGTTGCAGGACCGGGAACACACACACTAACTTACACCGTAACTGAAAACGACTGCATCGGTGAAACCGAATTTCAGGTAATTGTGGATTCGGTGATCCATCCTGAAATTATGAATGACAACCTTTCGTTCTGCGAAGACCAGCAACCTATTTTGATCGAAGCAATTCCCGAAGGCGGAATACTTTCCGGTGCTGGTGTTTCAGGTCTGTTCTTTGATCCAGTAATCGCAGGCGCCGGTATACATACGCTGACTTACGCAATAACCGAATACGAATGCCCAGGAGAAATTGAATTTCAGGTGATTGTAGATTCTGTGATCCATCCTGAAATTTTGAATGACAACCTTTCGTTTTGCGAAGACCAGCAACCTATTTTGATCGAAGTAATTCCCGAAGGCGGAGTTCTTTTCGGTGCCGGCGTTTCTGATCTATATTTTGATCCGTCGACTGCCGGACCGGGCACACACACACTAACTTACTCCGTAACTGAAAACGAATGTTCTGGTGAAATCGAATTTCAGGTGATTGTAGATTCGATGATCCATGCTGAGATTTTGAATGACAACCTTTCGTTTTGCGAAGACCAGCAGCCCGTTTTAATTGAAGCAGTTCCCGAGGGCGGAGTACTTTCCGGAACAGGCGTCTCAGGACTTTACTTTGATCCTTCAGTTGCAGGACCGGGCACACACACTTTAACTTACACCGTAACTGAAAACGACTGCACTGGTGAAATCGAATTTCAGGTAATTGTGGATTCGGTGATCCATCCTGAAATACTGAATTACAACCTTTCGCTTTGCGAAGACCAGCAGCCCGTTTTAATAGAAGCAGTTCCAGAAAGCGGAGTTCTTTCCGGAGCCGGCGTTACTGATCTATATTTTGATCCGTCGGTTGCAGGAGCCGGAACACACACTTTAACTTACACGGTTACAGAAAACGAATGTATTGGTGAAACAGAATTTCTGGTTGTCGTGTACGAAAAATTAGAAGTCGATCTTGGTCCTGATCAGGTTTTGGGAATTGAAGATTCGATATCACTTCAAATTCCCAACCTGAACTGTTCGGTTCTTTGGTGCGATGGAACAACCGAAGCCAATCTCACCATTGTTGCCAGCGAACTTGGTTTGGGCATCCATCCGATTTGGGTAAAAGTTTCAAATGAAACCTCTTGTTATTCTTCGGATACGATGCTGATTACGGTTGAAAACGTGAATGCGGTTTCGGAGTACGAAGATGTCGACGAAATTCTGGTTTATCCCAATCCCATAAACAAAGGTTTTACGGTGCAATTAATTCAAAACGAATTTATTGACGAGATTTTGGTATTTGGGGCTACCGGCAAAATGCTACTAAATGAGCAAGCAGCAACGGCTTCTTATTTCGACGTATCATTTCTCTCAACCGGGGTGTATTTCATAAAAATTAAAACAAACCTACGAACGGCACAAATATGCCTTCTAAAATTGTAATGGACTAAGAACTGGATAAAAATATCAACAAATGAAAATGATTATCCGGCAGCCGGAATCGATAAAGGCTGCAGTTGATTAAATCGGTAATAACTAAAAATACATGTCATGAAAACACAACATTTGTTATTTAAAATTGCCATCCTGGCTATCGTACTAATGCTTTCGGCATGCACTGATAGTCAAAAGGATGAAGACCTTTCGATTTCCGACAAAACGGAAGAAGAGTCGTTAAAAACCGGTGCGCTGTTAGAGATTTTGGCTTTAACAGAAATTGATAGTACTGGATTAATTTTTATGCGGGAAGAAGAAAAACTGGCACGCGATGCTTACCTCGTTTTGTACGCGAAGTATGAGCACCAGGTTTTCAATAATATCTCGCAAAGCGAGCAGGTGCATACCGACGCTATTTTGAGGTTACTAAATTACTACGATCTTCGTGATCCGTTTATCGATATCATTGGGGAGTTTGAAGATCCAGCGCTGGCTAGCCTTTTTGATGATTTGATGATATTGGGAGATAACAACCTGGATTCAGCGCTGGTCGTTGGAGCGCTTATTGAAGAAACGGATATTGAAGACATTGCTATTTTAATGGAGGCAAGCGATGTTCCGAACATTGTACAGGTTTACGAAAACCTGATTAGCGGATCGGAGAATCACCTCAGGGCTTTTGTTAGCGATCTGAACAAAAGAGGTATTGATTATCAACCACGGATATTGCCGGTCGATCAATTTAACGACATCATAAATAATCAATAACGTAGTTCTGTCCGAATGAAAATCCCCTTTCTTTAAAAGGTAATTCGGAGCGTTATTCCGCTTGGGTAGTTTTGTGGATGTGAGCAATAGAATCCACCCGGAATTAACTCCAGCTGAAAGGAATCGGAGAACTGAACACTTCTAATTCTGTCGAGACGCGATATTCCCGTCATATACATCGTAAATCCGATTATGGTGGCGGCTACTCCCCCAGCCATCAATGTGGCAGCTGTTGCGCACAATACACTTGAACCTGCCGACGAACAATCGTCGTTTAAAACTGCTCCGCCCAAAACTCCTACTAATCCTGCCGCAGCGCCCGCTAAAGATAAAGTTTCACCCATTCGCTCCAGGTTCATCGCTTTGTGATAATACAGGTTAAGCTCCTCATTCGAAAGTTGTCGAAGATTTTTTACAGAGTAAGTTCGCTGTGCATTGCCGGCAACAACCAGCAACAGAAAAAATAATCCGGTGACGAAAAACTTTTTTATAGCCGTTAATTTTTGGTTTACTAAACAAGTTACAAAATAACACACTGATAGTCAACAATTATAGAAAATAACACCCCGTTAACAAACCTTCATTTCATAAATATGTTATTGACTAGTAACACAATCAATGTGTAAACTTTTTAAAACAATTTATTGCTGAAATTATGAAACAACTTGCATTAACTTTTCTGATTGTACTTATTTCGATAACTGGCTGGTCAAAAGGAACAAGCATCCCACTTATTGGAGATAAAGCACCTTCGTTTACCGAAAAATCAACAAATGGAACTCTGAACTTTCCGGAGGATTTTGGCACCAACTGGAAAATATTATTTAGCCATCCGCTTGATTTTACAGCCGTTTGTACCTCTGAATTGTGTGGTTTGGCGCGTAACCAGGAAAAGCTGGATGCACTGGGAGTGAAAGTGGCCGTTGTTTCAATCGATGAACTTGACAGGCACCTCTTGTGGAAAGAATTTATGGAAAGGGTGCTTAGTGACGAAAACAATGCCACAAAAATTGAGTACCCAATTGTGGCTGATCTTTCGGGCGAAGTTTCGAAAAAGTACGGCATGTTACATCATTCGATAAATGATAAAAGAGATGTTAGAGGTGTATTTATTATCGATCCGGACAATATTATTCAGGCCATATCTTTTTACCCGATGAATGTGGGACGAAATATGGATGAAATACTGCGAACCGTTGAAGCCTTGCAGCTAACCCAAAAAGAGAATGTGCTTACACCAATGAACTGGCAACCCGGCGACGATGTTCTTGTTCCTCACAAACCATACACATCTGACGAATTGGAGCAAAATCCGGAACTAAAAGACCAGTATTACCACAAAGGCGAATACATGTGGTTTAAAAAGATGAAGAAATAATGAATAAGTTGTTTCGAAATTCAGTTTAACGCTCGTGATAAACTCCGGTTGAACGTCCGCTAAACAAGTCATGCTGGACACCAATAAGCTCCAGGTTAGGAATTTTTTCCATGTAGCTCAGATCGCGATCTCGACTCAGTACCAACACATTATCATGATGGGCCAAATAATCTTCCAGTTGCTTTTCTTGTTGAAAAACCGGAATTCGTTTTTTAGCATAAAAGGCAAATGCATGGTCGAAATCTTTGTAGGCAACTACTTCTTTATGAGCACTTACCATGGCCTCGTATTTTTGAACCGGCGACTGATCATCCATCACCTGAAACGGTTTCCAAAAGATAATAAAGGTTGTTACCATAAAAGCGGCGGCAATAGCGCACAGCCCGTATTGTGTTGATCTTTTTCGTAATACGAGGGCAATAATTCCACCTACAGGCAGTAAAAACAGGAACCATGCAATCCACCCGACATTTTGCAGGGGCGACGTATTTCTTGCAAAAAAGAATACAGCCACGGGCAACACAATGGTTAAAAGCACTATGATATAAATTTCGATGCGCAATTTTCGAAACGATACCTTATCTGCAGTTAGGCGGGCAATAGTACTACCTATCAACAAACTCAAAAAGGGATAAGCCGGCGATGTATAATTGATCAACTTCGTTTGCGAAACAGCGTAAAAACCGATTACAACTAATGTGGATAAAGCGGCCAAAACCATCAACGGATTACTTTTTCGCTGGCGCCAGGTTTCTTTGAAAGCACGAATGGCAAACACCGAAAACGGCAGCAATCCGGCCAATACGAATACTACTGGCATTACGAACGATCCATGATGCCCTTTTAATCCCGCATCAAAACGATTTAAATTGTGCTCAAAAAAGAATACTCGTGTCCATTCCCCACCTGTTTTTAAATGCACGGCGTAATACCATGGTAAAGCTACAGCTGCAACCAGCAAAACTCCCCACCAGGGTTTTAGCTCCACCAGTCGTTTCCGGGTAAGTGTTTTTGTAACCAGCATAAAAAGCAGGAAGGTCAATCCCGGCAATAACAGGCCAACCGGACCTTTGGCAAAAATCCCCAATCCCAGGAAAATATACATCAAAGCAAACCACTTCCAGCGACGTGAATGCCATCCTTCGTAAAAGAAGTAAATAGAAAGTGTGTGACAAAGAATGAGGTAAGGATCGGGTGTGGCCAAACGGAATTGTATAATAAAGTGCATTGATGCCAGCATGGTTAGCGAAGCCCACCAGGCAGCTTTTTCGCTCCAATGGCGGCGTGCCATCCAAAAAGTAGCCAGCACCACCAGTAATCCGCACAAAGCCGAAAAAAAACGGGCACCTCCTTCATTTATACCAAAGAGTTTGTAGCCGGCCATCATTCCGTAGTATTCCAGCGCAGGTTTATCGGTGCGTAGTTCGCCATTAAAAGTTGGCACCACCCACTCTTTGTTTTCCATCATCTCGCGTGCACATTCGGCATTTCGTGCTTCTGCCACCTGAAAAACACTTGTTCCTCCCAAAAACGAGAAAAACAACAATCCGCTAAACAAGAGAATCAATAAAAAATACTTCATCACAAAATTTTAAAACATATGTTTATGGTTTCCAGACATAAAACAACCGAACATTTTTTTTGTTTCGTAACTCCACCTTCCAATGTTCTACAACCTTCAGAGCACCAGAGCATTTTACTTTCCAACCGAACAAACATAGTTACTAATTCTGAAGAAAATCTGAAGTGTGCGTGAATCTATTACTTTTGGAATTATTCTTCGCGATAAGTTAAAATGAACAACTTCACATACCTCTGCGAATAAAGTATTCTCAGTAACGAAACGAGATATTTAAGCCAAGAACCATGTTATTTGTAGAAGTTGGAACTGATGCAAATACCGGTTGAAAGTCAATAAGATATTCTCTGTCATGAATTGTTACTCTGTTCCTTCTCTTTCCAATGAGAGCTCCTATTCCAACTCCAACCAGAGTTCCAATAATGATGTACGGAACCTGCTCTTCCATAACTTCATTCTCCTCTTCGTCATTTAAAATCAAAGCAATAGCCGATACTGCAAGATTCGTTTCAGGATTCGCGAGACCTCCAACAACTCCTCCAGCTAAAAATCCGGCTAATCCGCCCAATATTGCCCCGTTCTCAGCGCTTGTTCTCTCGGAGGCGTATGTTGAGGATGTCAAACCGGAATAGGAGTTTACCGCATTAATATGGTTAGATTTGAGATAGGTGACACTTGAATTTCCATAAGCATAAAGACTTAATTGGTGCTGAACCTTTTGAGTGTTATTGATTGGTGCAAAAAGATAGTTTGAAGAGAAACTTAATGACTGCGATTGGGCACAAGCGTTCCACTGGGTAAAACTCAGAAATGAAAGAAACAGAGATACGATGATGAACCTCATTTCATGTAGTTTAATAAACTCGCTGCATTAAAACATTCAGATGATTATGCCTGGCGAGTTTAAATCAATTTTTGGTTTCCTATTCAATTTACGAAAATTGATGGAGATTTCCACCAAAACTGAACCAATAAATTCTCTTCAAACTACTGAAAATCAACATCTATAATTTACAACCATGATTATTTCACCGCAACACCATCGTAATACCGAACGCCATCTTTTAACGACCAGTGTTTCAAAAAATCCCACAAGCGCGGCATTTCTGCCGGAATAGAATTATGCGCTCGATACATGGTGCGGCCCACTTTAAAAAGCGGAATATCCTGATCGTTCTTCCAGGTCCAGGTGTAAAAACGACCGTCTTTTTCCATGTTTGAACCGTCGCCCACTGAACCTAGCTTATTGGCTTTTAGATAATATTCTGCCCAAGCGTCCAACATATTCTCAGTATCGTCCCAAAGTGTTCCGGTCATCATTTCAATGTCGCCCTCACCAATGATACAATAGTTTGGAATGGTTTTATAGGATGCATCTTCAACCGAAGTTCGGCCAAAACCGGGTTCGTTACTAACCGAACTTAAACCCGATGTTGAAGCAATGGCAGCAAAATATTCCGGATTGGTGATTCCGAATCCCTGAACTGCAAAACTTCCGGCCGATTGCCCGGTGGCATAAAACCGGGTAGCATCAACGGGATAATATTTTTTCATGTAATCCGCCAGTTGCTCGTAAAACAATCCGGTATTTGCATGACTTACAGAAACAGAATTATTGCTGTATGTTTCGCAAATTATCACCAGAATACATCCTTCCTGATCGGCAACTTTCCACCAAAGCGTATTGTGAAAAAAGACTTTGTCAGTCTGACTGTTTCCCGGAAAAACAAAAACTACAGGCGCTCCCTCCGGCCACATTTTTGCTGCTGACTCAGGCACGTAGACCTGAAATTCGCGCAATTCATCTTTTACCAGCATATTCCGAATTTCGCCATAAGGTTTTCGAAGCGCCAAATGTCTACCATAAGCGGTGGTATTGTCGTAAGCAACGAATTCAGATAGAAATTCATGCATCATCTTATTGAGATTCGGATCGAGAACATCAACCTTACTTTCCAGAGTTGCCACTTTTGAAACCGGACCAGAATATGCCGTTGCCCATGCTTTTGAATTTTCTGCCTGAGGATAAACTTTGGCACCCCACAATTCGTCGTCGTTCGAAGAAGAGATTGAATATACATCATTCACATCGCACCAGTATTCCATACAGGTTTCCACCTTGCTTAAATCAGAATTGACAAACAATGTTGGAATCGGAATCTCGTTATGCGCGATAAGAAGATCTTCCGGAATTTCAATCGCCTTATAACCCGACGAATTTCCATCCATAAACTTGCTGGCTTGTGTCTCATAAAAATCATCTCGTTGACTTTCGGTATTGATAAAAACCTGGCTGATTACTTTCAATGGATTTTCTGCAGACCAGGCTTCCAGTGCCGAACCTCCCCCATCAAAGCCCAGCAAATAGTTAATTCCGAACGTTGAAAAATAGGTGTTACCCGAATAAAATGTCATTACCGAATCAATATACTGTTTCTCAGAATTTACATCTCCCCAGCCATCGTTACCAGCTTCCAGCAGAACCAAACATTCTTCATTCTTTTCAACCAGATCGAGCCAGCCACTTGCCACCAAAAACTCGGTGGTATTTACCTTTTCAGGAACTGCAATTACAGTGAAAAACGGGCGAACGGGAGCCACCGACGAAATATAAAACTTAGCAGTGCGGCTTTGTCCGTTTATATCAAACGATTTTTCAAGATAACCTGTTAAAGGCAATTTATTGGCTCGCTGAAAATCATAGTCCGGTGGAGCAATTTTATCCAGCGATTTCGGTGTAAATACCCTTATCACATCTTCTCCCGGACCTCCAAATCCGGGTTGTGCATCAGTAGGGAAACACAAAATTGCGAATGCAAATAAGGCGATCAGTTTAGTAAGGTTTTTCATCTATGCTAAAAAGTTAATTAGTTATTAATTTGATTAAAAACGTCATCCACAAAATCCATAACCATTTGCAGCGCCTCAATGCTGGCGCCTTTTGTACTCTCGGCACTTTCGCCAATAAAACTGTGTGCCACGCCGGGAATGATGTGGACACTCGATTTCAGGTTATTGGAAGTCAGCAGCTCATTAAAATCAATCGACTGCTGGTAAGGAATTACAGGATCTTCCGATCCGTGAATAAGCAGGAAAGCACCATCGGTTTCGTCGACATAGTTTACCGGACTGGCCAACTTTGTGGTACCGGCAAAATATCCGCCGGGACCGCCCCCCTCACCCATTCCGGTGAGATCGAAAATTCCGTACCAGCAAACCGTTGCCTGAACTTTGTCGGACTCTGCTGCCAGTTCTTCGGGTAAATTAACAGGCTCCAGTTCTTCTACTCCGGCAGAAGTTCCGGCCAGTGCAGCCAAATGACCACCTGCTGAAGCGCCCCAAACCATAAATTTATCCTTATCGATTCCATACTCGCCGGCATTTGCACGTAACCAACGAATGGCTGTTTTTACATCCTGAATAGCTGCCGGAAATTTCTCTTCCCCGCCCAAACGATAATTGATGGATGTAACCACATATCCTCGCGAAGCCAACATCGCCAATGTAGCCGGCCAGTTATCAAAAGCGCCGGAATTGCGCGAATGTCCGTTCTGCCAGCCACCACCATGAATATACATGATCAACGGATGCGTAGTGGTTGTATCTGCAGGAAGGTACATATCAAGTCGCTGCGGGCGGTAACCCGAAATCTGTTGATAAACCAGATCCTGGTACCCGATAACTCCGCCGGGGAAACTAATTTTTGTTTTCGGATAACGGTTTACCATCACAACGCCGGCTGCAACCGGAACATCGTCGATTGTCCAGGCCGGAGCTGTTTTGGTTGCTAAAGAATCTTCTTGATTACTTTCGTTGCTTACCTGTGTGCAGGAAAAAAACAGCATAAAAGCTGTAAGGATCAATACAAATTGATTCGCGCGTTTCATATGTAAAAGTTTAGTTATTTGTCTTATTTCTGGTTTATAATCGCTTTTTATTCAAAAAGCCATGAGTGTGGCAAATAAAAACCAGTTGATTTTTCAAGTTTAAAGTTAAGCTTGTATTCCAATTTGTTAGTTTTTACCGCACTTAACTTTCAAAGTAAAATAAAAATCTTGCTATCACGAATTATTTTATAGTTTTATGGTCCAAAATTTTTCATATTACGACTAAACTCAACTAAACCAGTATAAATTTTGAGCACTTGTTTTAATCGAAAGTAAATTGTTTATGCTACAGACCTATCTTACAGAACCGAACAATATTCAGTTGTCCGAATCTCCCGTGCCCGAGCCAAAAAATGGCGAAGTTTTAATCCGTTTAACCATGGTTGGAATCTGTGGTTCCGATATTCACATGTTTAAAAATGGACACCGGCTCGACAGTCCGCTGACGATCGGTCACGAAGGAATTGGCGTTATCGAGAAAGTTGGCGAAGGAGTTTCATCATCGAGAGTTGGAGAGCGCGTGGTAATCGAGCCCAATGTTCCGTGTTTGCATTGCCCGGAATGCTGGAGTGGCAAAGGAAACGTGTGCCGGAACAAAAGAATAATTGGAGTAAATGAAACAGGTTGTTTTGCGGAATACATCTGTCTTCCGGATAATATAATTCATAAGCTACCCGATTCAATTTCGGAACTTAATGCTGTTGCAATTGAACCTACAACAGTTGGGTTGGCAGCTTTAAACCGATCGAAAGCCAAACCGGGCGACACCATTGCCGTTATTGGTCTTGGGGCAATTGGTATGTTGCTTACCCACATAGCATTGTCGCTGGGCTATAAAGTTTTGGTTGCCGAATTGGTTGAAGACAAGATCAAAAAAGCGGTTGAAATGGGTGCTCACTATGTAAAAGGAGGAAATTCGCTAAAGGAAACTGCCGAAATTTATGAAACTGTTTTTCATGATGAAGAAGTGGCTGCCGTTTTTGAATGTGCCGGCTCTGAACAATCTGCTGCACTGGCTATCCAATCGGTTCCTCGCGGTGTTGACGTTATTTTACTGGGGCTTTCGGAAGAAGGTTCAGCCTTTAATCCACGCTTAATCTCCAGAAAAGGAAACCACATCATTCCATCGCTGATTTACGATCATCCGTTTGACTTTAAACGTTGTATCCGTTTGATTGAAAACAAGGTTATCGATCCCGGCTTCATTGTTTCAAAATATTACCCGCTTACCAATTTGCATGAAGCACTAAGCGAAGCAGTAAAAGGACATGAAAGTAAGATAGTAGTTACGATCTCCGAATAAAGAAACCAACAAAATGAGCAAGACTAACGAATCAAACCAATTCTCACACGAAAATATAACGCAAATCATCGCACATAAAGCAATGGCGCCTTTCCAGGTGCTGGTAGTTATTATGTGTTTCATTTTAAACATGAACGACGGAATTGATGTGATGGTGGTGTCGTACACCGGATCGGAAATTCTGGCTGAATGGGGATTAACCAAAGCGATGCAAGGTTACATTTACAGTGCCGGTTTGGCTGGAATGACATTGGGTTGCCTTTTTGTTGCGCCCATCGCCGACCGCATTGGACGACGCAAGTTATTTATATATGCCGTTGCCGTTGAGGCTGTTGCCATGATTTTATCGTCGTTGGTAACCGACTACTACCAACTGTTGGTTTTACGCTTATTTGCCGGATTGGGAATCGGTGGTTTGCTACCCACAATGGCGGCTATTGCAGCAGAATTCTCAAACAACTACCGAAGAGATTTGTCGGTTGGATTTGTGCAGGCCGGATATCCTATCGGGGCTATTTTCATGGGCTTTTTTACCGCCTGGGCAGTTCCCGAATTCGGGTGGCGTTTTTCATACCTCGCAGCGGGATTGATTTCTGCAGCCATGTTGGTTATGGTTATATTATTCATGCCCGAATCTATTGAATACCTGCTGATCAGACAACCTAAAAATGCACTGCAAAAAGTAAATAAAATACTCAGAAGAATCGGCTACGATGAGATTGATCGGCTTCCGCAGATCACTGTTTCAGAACCGGCCAGTGTAAAAACTTTATTCAACAAAGAATATAAATTTTCGACCATTCGTTTGTGGATAGGAATCTTTTTTGGGTTTATGACCTTGTATACACTTATCAGCTGGGTGCCAAGTATTGCCACCGATGCGGGAATGCCATTTAAAATGGCGACTTACGTAGGAACAGCATTAAATGTTGGTGCATTTATTGGAAGTACCGGAATTGGCTGGCTGGCGGCAAAATTCAAATTACGCAAACTCATTTTCACCTTTTTCATTATTGCGTTTGCAATTATGGTAGCCTATGGTAATTTACCGCTCAGCAATGCCTTAATGTTTATTATTACTTTCCTGATCGGGATTTTCGTGCAAGGTGGGTTTAATGGTTTTTGGCCGGCTACAACCCGCGTTTACGCTCCTGAAGTGCGAACAACAGGAATTGGCTGGGCAACGGGTGCCGGACGTTTTGGTGCTATCGTAGGACCTGCAATTTTTGGTATCCTTTCCGATATGCAACTATCCATCTCTACTCTGTTCATTATCTTTTCAATTCCGCTGGTAGTTGCAGGATTAGCGGTATATAATATTCCTTCTAAGAATTTGAGATAGACTAACTAATTCGCATATATAAAAAAAGCATCCAACTTATTGCTGGATGCTTTTTTATCTTTCCTTCCGAATCAATTCAATTCCGTCCACCACTTACTGAATGTTTGTGTGCTGTCTTTCAGAAATATTGGCTCCCCTATTTTTGGCGTAAGAACCGAAATGCCTGAATCAGCATGGTTTTCAGTTATTTTATTCAATGGTTCATCCCACGGATGATTGGCCAGTGCAAACTTTGAGTTATGAACCGGGAATATTTTTTTGGTTTTCAATTCTCCGGCAATTTTAAAAACCTGCTCGGGCATGGTATGGATTAAGTTCCAGTTTTTATCGTACTGCCCTTGTTCCAGGATAGCCAAATCGAATGGTCCTAATTTGGCTCCGATTTCGGCAAAGTGCGTGTCATATCCTCCATCGCCACCTAAAAATAAATTATACGCGGGTGTTTTTAAAACAAACGACACCCACAAGGTCTGGTTTCCTTTTAATCCCCGGCCCGAGAAATGTCGTGCGGGAGTGGCTGTCATCTTCCACCCATCGGCTAATTCAACTCCTTCAAACCAGTCGAGTTCGCTAATCATCGACGGATCAAATCCCCAGAATTCAAAATGCTGACCAATGCCTAATCCACAGATAATACGCGCTATTTTTGGCTTTAAATTCATTACCGTATTGTAATCCAGGTGATCCCAGTGATCGTGCGTGATTACCAGGTAATCAATGGCCGGCAAATCTTCAGCATGGTAAACATCGGTCCCTTCAAAAATTTTGTTGATAAACGGAAACGGCGAACCATAATCGCTAAATACCGGATCGATTAAAAATGTCTTCCTGTTCACTTTAATAAAGTACGAGGAGTGCCCAAACCAAAGCACAAAATCTTCCTCCGGATTAATTGATTTTATGTCGGTTTTTATCGTTGGAATTTCATCTTCCGGCGTTAACCTTATTTTCTTTCTGGTCATAAAATCGAACATCACCTGCATTCTGCTTTTATCAGCAGTAATTGTTGGTGTTTCGCTGAAGTTTTTAAATTCCCCATCACGGTAATTTGGCGACTTTTTTATGCGTTCTAAGCGCTCGCCGCGTGGTGTTTGTCCAAATTTTTTCTGTCGAACTGTAATCATGGTTGTTAAAGTAATTAATAAAACGATTGCTCCCAGTATTCCTAGTGTTTTCTTCATAATCAAATAAAAGCTTAAAAGCCCAAATTATAGTATAACAAAGATGGCGATGATTTTATTCAATAACCTATCCGAATTACGGATATAATTACCCAAATTACTTATTATTTCGAACATATGATTCTTTGCCTCGTTTTTCCATAACTATCTCAACAAGTGTAGATTAATCCAAATCATTTTTTTCAAGTCAAAAAGCCAAACGTAGAAAATCAATTCAACCAATAACCTTATGAAAAATCTGATTCGTTTTATGATTTTGTTGAACCTCTTCGTTATTGTATCTATTCACGCTCTTCAGGCGCAAGACGAAGTGGGCATTAAACCGCTGACAGGCGAAATTGAATTTGACGGACTGGTAAATGAACCGGCCTGGAAACTAAGTCAGCAATTTCCGCTAACCATGCATTTTCCTGTTTTTAACAATGCACCAACGGAACAAAGCCAGGTCTACCTCACTTTCGACAACGATTATTTGTGGGTGGGTGCAATTTTGTATTACAACGATGTTGACAACATTGTATCAACCAGTAAAAAACGAGACGAGGAATCGGAAAACTCGGATGCGTTCGGGATTCTGCTCGACTCATACGACGACAATGAAAATGCGTTGGCCTTTTTCACCATGCCATCGGGACTGAAAATTGACTATTCGGTTTCGAATGATGGCGAAGGTGGCGGCCCCGGTCCCGGAATGAGCTCGAAAAATTACACCTGGAACTCTTACTGGGATGTAAAAACCACGACCACAAACGAAGCCTGGCATGTTGAGATGCGCATCCCGTTTTCAAGCTTACGTTTTCAGAGTAAAAACGGCATCACCAAAATGGGTTTGATCGTTAACCGTAGTATCAGTCACCTGAACGAGATTAACACCTTCCCGCCTATCGACACAAAATACGGCCGCGGCGCCAACACCCGACCATCGCTGGCGAAAACCATTGTTTTTGAAGATATTAATCCTCGTAATCCGGTTTATATATCGCCATATGTATTGGCAGGAACCACACGGATGAACGAACTGAATGAAAACGAAACGGATTACGAAAAAACGGATGATCCGGAACTTACCGGCGGTTTAGATGTAAAATATAACCTCAACAACAACCTAACGCTTGACTTTACAGTGAATACCGATTTTGCCCAGGTGGAAGCAGACGATGAACAAGTTAATCTTACACGTTACTCGCTGTTTTTCCCCGAGAAAAGGCTTTTCTTCCAGGAACGTTCGGGTATTTTCAGTTACGAACTGGGTGGCCCGCAAAACCTGTTTTACAGTCGTAATATTGGTATTGCACAAGGCGAGCCGGTAACTATTTACGGTGGAGTGCGAATGGTGGGAAGAGTTGGAAAATGGGACGTTGGTTTTCTGGATATGAATACGGCCGATTTTGAGGAAACACCATCGGAAAACTTTGGTGTTGCCCGATTGAGAAGACAGGTAATTAACGAAAATTCATACGTTGGAGGAATGATGACAACCCGTCTCGGGTTCGATGGCAGTTACAATATCGCTTACGGTTTTGATGGTATTTTTAAGTACACCGATGTAGATTACATTACCGTAAAACTGGCACAATCGCAGGATAAATCCATGGATACAAAAGTGTTTTCTATGGATCCAACTTTTTTCTCGTTAGAGCTTAACCGTCGTTCAGAAGCCGGATTCCTATACGAAGCGAAATATGCTTACTGGGGTGAAAATTTCGATCCCAAATCGGGTTTTGTTTTTATCAACAATGTTCACGAAGTCCGCGCCAGCACAGGCTATGGCTGGATAGCTGATGAAAAATCCCCGATTTTCAAATATTCTTTCGAAGGAGATTTCAGCATAAAAAGCCGAATGGAAGACGGGAAAGTTGAAAACATGGAATTGGCACCGCAATTTAAAATGGACCTGAAAAACGGAATTGGGATGTTTATAAGTCCTGGCTATAATAAGGAAGGAGTTCCTTTTGATTTTGAATTGCCGGGCGGTATAATTGTTGAACAGGGAGATTATTCGTATTGGGCATTTCGCTCGCATTTTAACACGCCACGAACTAAAAAGATTGTTGCAAATTTCGGTATCGACGGTGGCGGATTTTACGATGGTAACCAGTTTGCAATCGATCTGGAAACCGACTTCAATATTTCATCCAGTTTTCAACTATCAGCATTCTACAAATTCGACAAGGTGCGTTTTGATGAAACTAACCAGGAATTCACCAATAACCTGGCGCGTTTAAAAGCCACTTACATGCTGAATACCAAATTATCGATGAGCGCGTACATGCAATACAACGAGCTGGAAAACATTGTACTATCGAACTTCCGGCTTCGCTACAATCCGCGCGACGGAAACGATCTTTACCTGGTGCTGAACGATACACGTTTTGCCGATAAAAAAGACTTAACGCCCACTCCTCCGGGATTTCTTTCGCAAACGATTTTATTGAAATATACACACACTTTTAGACTATAAAACTATGAACCGATTTAAATTGATTTTAAACATTTTATTACTGATAGTAATGCTGCTGTTAATGGATCCCCGGTCGTTTTACGGACTGGAATTCCATGAATGGGCAGGACTGATAATTGGATTGTTTTTTATTCTGCACAAAGCACTAAACTGGAGCTGGATAAAAAAAGTAACGGTTTGCTTTTTTAAGAGCTCGCCGGGCCGTGCACGATTGAATTATATTCTTGACGTATTACTGCTTGCCGGAATGGTTTTGATGATACTGAGCGGAATTGCCATTGCCCGAACCATCGACTTTTCGTGGATGAACCTCGGAGGCTCCGGCATGTTTTGGCGCGTGATGCATACCAGCTCATCGTTCATAACACTGGCGCTTTTTGGCATTCACCTGGGGCTGCACTGGAAATGGGTACAACTACGTTTTAAATTCAAAAAAGTAGCATCATGAACAGAAAGATCATCAACGGAATAATTTCGCTGGCAATTGTTATTGCGGCATTGTACGGCTTATCACGACTGCGTTTTATCGAACGTAGTATCTGGATATTTAAAACAAACGATATGCAAAACGCCCGTCGTGGTGGTTTTGAGAGAGGTGGTCGCGGAGGACGAGATTTCAGAGCACGGCCACAGGATTTTGGCGGCAGAGAGCGCCAGAGTTTTGAGAACCTGCCCGACAGTGTGCGGCAACGGCTAATTGCCGAAAGAGGTGCCCGTGTTGAAAACGATAGTTTACGCCAAAGCCGTGCACAAACCGTTACTCGCGAAAGAGGCGATTTCAGAGGCCGGGGTCAGGGACGCGATTTTAGAAGAGGACAAAGCGTTCGGCTGGTTAATGTCGGCTGGTTTTTTATCGTTTTTGCCGGTTTCACAGTGGTTACCATTTACACGGACATGCTCACAAAATGGGTAAAATCAAGAAAAAATAATAAGTCAGATTAAACCATTGGTGCTGCGTTTAGTTTAAGTATCATATTCTCAAAATTCAGAACCAACCAACTTTAAAACCAGGAAATAATTAATTATTAATGATTAAAAAAAAGAGTTACGCTTATGAGCAAGATTAGCAAAACGTTTAGAGTTTATCATCGGTATCTTGGATTTTTCCTTGCCGGAATTATGACAATTTATGCCCTAAGCGGCACAATTATGATTTTCCGCACAACGGATTTTCTGAAACAAGATAAAATTACAGAGAGAGAGATTGGAGCAAACGTTCCGGCAGAGGAGTTGGGTGGTAAACTTTTTATACGAAATCTGCAGGTTTTGGAAGAAGATGCCAACACGATAACATTTGCGCAAGGGTCGTACGACAAAACAACGGGTGTTGCAACTTACACGGTAAAAGAGCTTCCTTTTGTTTTGCAGAAGCTGGAAAGACTGCATAAAGCAACTACCAATTCGCCCTTGTACTTTCTGAATATTTTCTTTGGTATTTCATTGCTGTTCTTCTCGGTTTCGGCATTTTTCATGTATACCAAAACCAATAAAGTATTACGAAAAGGAGTGATTGTGGCCATTGCCGGGTTGGTATTTGCTGTAATTATTGTGCTGATTTAAAGACATTTTCCGAACCCATTATACAAAAAAATTCCTGGCAAAGTTTGTCGGGAATTTTTGTATCTGGTTCATCAAATAACATCCCACCTTTCAAGGATCATTTTACACATCGAGAAATCATATTCGCCAAAGAATAAAAAAATATTAGTTTTACCTGCTAAAAATAACCGGAATGATTTTCGAAACATATTCATACCCCAGAGCCGCAGTAATTGGTAATCCTTCCGACGGCTATTTCGGAAAAACAATTGCCTTTTTGTTTTCCAATTTCGAGGCGCGTGTGCAGCTTTACGAAACACCCGAGCTACAGATTTTACCTGAACGTTTAGATGGTACAAATTTCAACAGCATACAGGAATTGGTTGAAGACGTAAACCTTGCCGGATACTACGGAGGAATGCGTTTACTGAAGGCAATGATCAAGATTTTTTATGAGTACTGTAAGTCAAACAACATAAAAATCGACGACCGGAATTTTACCATTCGTTATAAATCGAACATCCCGTTTCGTTTGGGATTGGCTGGTTCGAGTGCAATCATTACAGCATGTTTACGTGCACTGTGCATGTTCTACGAAGTGAAAATTCCGAAACCCGTTTTTGCCAATCTTGTTCTTGCCGTTGAAACGGAAGAATTGGGAATTGCTGCGGGTTTGCAGGATCGTGTGGCGCAAGCCTACGAATGTCCGGTTTGTATGGATTTTGACCGCGACCTGATGGAAAGTCGTGGTTACGGCGAATATCAGGAACTGGATGTAAAAAACTTCCCCCACTTTTATATTGCCTATCGTAAAAATCTTTCGGAAGGAACCGAAGTGGTGCACAACAACCTGAAAGCACGCTTTGAAATTGGTGACCCAAAAGTGTTGCAAGCCATGTTGCGCTGGGGACAAATTACCGAAGATTTTAAAGTGGCTTTGGGCAACAACGACTACCAAAGCATGCACGATCTTATAGACGAGAATTTCGATCTGCGACGAAAAACAATCAATATCTCGAAAGGAAATATTGAAATGGTAGAATTGGCCCGATCGGTTGGTGCCAGTGCAAAATTCACCGGATCGGGAGGAGCTATTATTGGCACTTACACCGACAGAACAATGTTTAACAACCTGCACAACACCCTGAGCAGAAAAGGAATTGAAGTGATTAAACCCAATATCGTAAACAATTAGAACATGATTAAAAAAGCAGTTATACCGGCAGCAGGTTACGGAACCCGTTTTTTGCCGGCCACTAAATCGCAGCCTAAAGAAATGATCCCGATTATCGACACACCCGTTATTCAATATGTTGTTGAAGAAGCGGTTGCCAGCGGGATAACCGATATTCTAATGATCATAGGAAAAGGGAAACGCGCCATTGAAGAACATTTCGACCGGAATCCGATTATTGAAGAATCGTTGGAAAGAAAAGGCAACTACGAAATGCTGGAAAAACTAAAAGGCATTTCCAACCTGGCCAACATTCATTTTGTTTGGCAAAAAGAAATGAATGGTTTGGGCGATGCGATACTTCATGCAAAATACCACGTGGGCAACGAACCTTTTGCCGTTCTTTTGGGCGACACACTCGTTCAGGGAAAAGGCCCGATTACCAGACAACTGATTGATGTGTACAATGAACACGGAGGCTCAGTTGTTGCCATGGAAGAAGTGGAGCCGGAAATGGTAAGCCGCTATGGGATTCTTGACGGGACACCTATTTCCGACGATGTTTACAAAGCAAACGGATGGATCGAGAAACCATCGCAGGAAGAGGCGCCATCGAACCTGGCGATTGCCAGCCGATATATTTTTACACCCGAGATTTTCGACTACCTGGAAAGCACCACTCCCGGTAAAAACAACGAAATTCAGTTGACCGATGCCATGCGCGATATGGTAAAAGAACATCCGATGTTTGGCTTAAAATTCGACGGAAAACGATACGACATTGGCGATAAAATGGGTTTCCTGAAAACCAACCTCGAGTTTGGCTTGAAAGATCCGGAAATTAGCGAAACATTAAAAAGCTGGATAAAAGAGTTTGCCCGACAACTTTAGTTTGTGTCGGGCTTCATTTCCGTTTAAAGCAGCTACATTCGTTCTTTCGATTGTAGCTGTTCAATTTTATTTCTTGATAATTAAGGTTGTCAATCCTGAGAAGAATCGCTAAATAAGCTCAGTTTGGCAAAGAAATCTTCGAACATCAGTCGGATATCCAAATCATAATATACCCTGATTTCCCGACCAGTTGTGTTTTCCATAAACATACCTGAATCGCTTACTGTTGGCGCCGGTTTGAGTACATATTTGCTTGAAGCCGGATCTGATTCCCACGAAGTTTGCAACGCAGTTAAAAGCACCAAAGGACTGTCGCCCAAAACATAGGCCTCGCCTAAAGTTTTCTTTGCCTGTTCCATGAGGTGTTCCAAACGGCCAACAAGGTAATTGCCAGTCTCCCCTTTTCCTTTCACTTTATAAATAAGCTCGCTGTATGAAGTTAGTGCCTGCCGGTAAGCATCGCGTGGAATCTGCCAAATCGGAATCGATGATAGATTAAATACAACCTGACAGGCCTTTACATCAATCCCGGTATTGTACTCCCAACGTTTGCTTGCACCCGGCGGAGGAACGGCGATTCCCTCATATTCTGTTCCGCCAATCCAGATTAAGGTTAGTCTTTCTGCAATTTTAGGCTCCATTAAAAAGGCACTGGCAATATTCGTTAAACCGGCACCACAAACCACATACAAGGGCTTTTCGGTATCGTTTCTCATCGCTTCACGAACAATTGCTTCTGCGCCTTCGGTTACTACTGGAGTTAAGGTATCCGGCAATTCAGAACTTGCTCCTTCATACACAGAATATCTTTCTGACAACTCCATTGCAGCCAACAACTCATTCACCATTTTACACGAAAATTTGGCATCACCCGGAGCATCGTAAAATCCACCGGCATATTGTTTCGAGCCAATAATTCCATTCACTTCAACACCCGGAGATAATAAATGATGCGCCAGTTGAAATAATCCATCAGGATCGCCGCCAAAGTCGTTATCAATAATAACACGAACTCTGGCATCGATAAATTCCGAGTAATTTATCGATTTCGTTTGCGCCCACAAAACACTGTTAGTTGCCAGATAAAGAAAAAGTGTGGCTATTAATTTCAGTTTTAGTTTACTCATTTGTATTGGTCCTTTTTTTCAAAAATTAAATGTTACAAATTTATTCAACAATCGGCTTGATTACTGTTCCGTAATCGTAAAGTTGCAGAAATAAATCAGAAAGTTTGCGATAAAAATCATTGAGAATAAGAACATGCTTCGTTGCAATGCATCATTAACTTTTGTTTTATTGCTAAGCTATTCTGAAAAAGCTGAAGATCATAAATATTGATATTTTTTGACTGATTTATGACACCCTTTGCAGAAATTCAGTTACCCATTCTATGCAAAAAATCCCATCTTGCAGGAAATTATAAATCCAATAAATAAGATGAGACTAACGATCACCTTTATTCTTGCGCTGGTAATTTTTGCATGTAGTAATCCGACTGAACAAAACCCGGAACGCAAACAAAACTTCGATAACAACTGGAAATTCTTTTTAGGAGAGAATACAGAAGCCTCAAAACCGGAATTTGATGATGCATCGTGGCGTATGCTCGATCTTCCGCACGACTGGAGTATCGAAGGTGAATTTGATCCTTCCAATCCGGCAGGAAACGACGGAGCTTATCTGCCAACCGGAATTGCATGGTACCGAAAACAGTTTACGGTGCCGGCCAGCTGGAACGATAAAAAGGTGAGCATATATTTTGAGGGTGTTTATATGAACTCCGAGGTTTTTATCAACGGACATTCATTGGGTGTTTATCCCTATGGTTATTCATCGTTTTATTACGACCTCACCCCTCATCTGAATATTGGCGGAGAAAATACAATCGCCGTGCGCGTTGACAATTCGCAGCAAAAAAACTGCCGTTGGTACAGCGGTTCAGGAATTTATCGCCATGTATCGATGATCGTTACCGATCCGATTCATATTGCCCAATGGGGAGTTTCCATTACCACACCAACTGTAAGCAAACAGGAAGCTACCGTTGAAATTAAAACCACGCTGAAAAACGAAACATCTTCGCCACAGGAAATTACGCTTTCAACACAAATAGCTAATAAAGAACAACATACTGCCGGAGGCAGTGAAATAAAAGTGGAATTATTGCCGAATTCTGAAAAGGAAATTTTGCAGAACATCGTTGTTGAAAATCCGGCGCTGTGGACACCTGAAACACCAAATCTGTACAATGCAACAATCAGTATCAAAAATGGTGAACAAACCATTGATAAAACAGACAATACTTTTGGAATTCGCAGCATTGAGTTTAGTGCAGAAAATGGATTTCTGCTTAACGGCGAAAAAGTTCTTTTAAATGGTGGTTGTGTACATCACGACAATGGTTGTCTTGGTGCGGCAGCATTCGACCGTGCAGAAGAGCGCAAAGTTGAATTACTAAAAGAAGCCGGTTTTAATGCGGTACGAACATCACACAATATTCCATCGGAGGCATTTCTTGATGCCTGTGATCGTTTAGGGTTGCTGGTTATCGATGAAGCTTTTGATGGCTGGCGCGAAATGAAATCAGCCTTCACTGCGCTGGAACACGACTACTCTACCCTGTTTGACGAGTGGTGGAAAACTGATGTTCAGGTTATGGTGAAACGCGATAAAAACCACCCATCGATTATTATGTGGAGCATCGGTAACGAAATTATTGAGCGCACAAAACCGGAGGCGGTTGAGACGGCACGAAAGTTGGCAGCTGCCGTAAAAGAAATTGATACAACGCGTCCGGTTACATCGGCAATGACTACCTGGGGGCAAGGCTGGGAGATTTTTGATCCGCTTATGGCCGAACACGATGTTTGTGGCTATAATTACCAGCTACACGAAGCAAAAGCTGATCACGAGCGTGTTCCGTCGCGTATTATCTATCAATCAGAATCGTACCCAAAAGATGCTTTCTTTTGTTGGGATCTGGTAGAAGAAAATCCATATATCATTGGTGATTTTGTGTGGACAGCCATCGATTACCTGGGCGAATCGGGCATCGGTCGCTGGTATTACGAAGGAGATGTTGAAGGAGAACACTGGCACCAAGACCTTTACCCGTGGCACGCAGCCTATTGTGGCGACATTGATCTGAATGGCTGGAGAAAACCGATTTCGCATTATCGCAGCATGTTGTATAACGACACCGAGAAGTTGTACATGGCTGTTCATGAGCCGGAAAAAGAAGGTTCGAAAATTATTACAACTATGTGGGGAACCTGGCCAACCTGGGAAAGCTGGACATGGCCGGGCCACGAAGGAAAAGCTATTGAAGTTGAAATCTACTCGAAATACGAAAAAGTACGACTCTACTGCAACGACAAACTGATTGGAGAAAAAGCAACAGGCAGACAAGAAGAATTTAAAGCGTTATTTACGCTACCTTACGAAACCGGCACAATAAAAGCTGTTGGAGTAAGTGGCGATCAGGAAATGGAGTCAACCGTTCTCACAACCGCAGAGAAAGCTTCTAAAATAAAACTAACTGCTGATCGCACGGAGATTGATGCAGACGGACAAGACCTTTCGTTTATAACTGTTGAAATGACCGACGCAAAAGGGCAACTTGATCCCAACGCGGCAAACCAGTTACATTTTGCGATTGAAGGTCCTGGAAGTATAATAGCAGTTTCAAACAGCGACATCAGAGATACTGATCCTTATGTTGGCACTTCAAGAAAAGCATTTAAAGGCCGTGCAATGGTTGTGGTAAGAAGTTCAGACCAAGCCGGAATGATTACACTCAAAGCAAGTTCTGATGGATTGGGCGATTCATCAATCAATATACAATCGATAAAATAGAAGAATTTAAGCAGAATCAATATATTTGCAGCGGATTAGGCACATTGTTTGTGCAATAAACAAGAAGGTTTGTTGCCATATTTAAACAAGGCCAATCCGAACGTTCTGTATTTAAGACAAATACAACTTCTATGGGGCTGACTGGTTTTGACAGCGGGTAGAAGAGACAGGTAAGCATGTCGGGTTTTGGTTGTTGACCCGTAAAAAATAATGATCAAAACCATAATTGGCGAAAATAATTACGCTCTTGCTGCGTAACCGAATCAAGTAGGTTATACTTAATCCCGGCACAAGGTGCCAGGACGAGACATCGCCCGGATGCTAATGCTTTGAAGCGGTCCGATCAGGCGGTGCAAATAAATCGAAGCTAGCATAAATGAGGCTCTGGCGTTTTTGCGAAATTAAAAGAGATAAGGTAGTAGTTGGTGGCTTTGATCCGGCTGCTATTCGAAAATTAAGTCAGAGATAAACATGTAGAAAGCTTGTAGCTTCCTCGTTTGGACGCGGGTTCGACTCCCGCCAGCTCCACTATGTTTTACAACACATTTGATATACAGTTAGTTACACACATTAAGTGTATGTCAGTGTAAATAAAGCGTGTATTTCATCGATTGTCGGTTAATTTTTTCACGTTGGGGAACGCGAAATTTTAACGGATATGAGAAGGAAAAAACTTTTTAGAACTCCTTACCTGTACGATGCCGGTGGCGACATCGCGAAATCGTGGTGGATTGAATTGGGATACAGAGATCCGAAGGACGGGAAAATGAAACGCAAGCGTTATCAGGAAGACTTGTCTCTGCTGAAAACGAAAAAGGCCCGGTACGCGAAAGCCGAAGAGCTGATAAGGATCTACACCGCAAAGCTTAACAAAGGCTGGACTCCTCTCGACGATATAAAGAACCAGGTAGTTTACGAGGATGAGCTGGAATACCACGAAGCCGCCCGGGTTTACGGTCGCAAACGGAAAGCCAATAAAAACATACGTTTCTACGGGTCGGAATACATTTCGCACATAAAAGGTATATCGGCAAAAAAGACTTATGAGAGCTACCGAGGCAAGATCAGAGAGTTTACAGCGTGGCTTGAGCTTGAGAAACTTGTGGATAATGATCTTACCACATTCGATAACGATGTTATCATCCGTTTTTTTGCATACCTGATTAACGACCGGCAGCTGGCCAGGCGGACTGTTGAAAAATACAGAATGACACTGCACAAGTTTTTTAAATTCCTGATTATCCGAAATGTGCTTATTGAAAACCCGGTGCACGATATTGATATTCCGGAAACGGATGAAGATTTTTCGGCGATGCCTTTTCTTGATGATGATATGGAAAAGATCCTGCCGATGATGCGCGAACAAGATCCGCAATTGTTTTTGGCTGCACTGCTGCAGTACTTTTGTTTTGTTCGCCCGGGCAACGAATTATTAAACCTGCAGGTGAAGCACATTAACTTTGGAGCCCGGACAATTTTAATCCCAAAAAACATTGCAAAAAAACGCAAAGAGCGTGTGATCGACATCCCTACCCAACTTTTTGAGGTGCTGCAGCAACATGGAATTCATACGTATGGAAAAGAAATGTTTTTGATTGGTCCGTTTGGAAGACCAGGCAACCGGCAGATCGGAACCAATACGCTCCGGAACCGGTTCAATAGTTTCCGGGATGATCTTGATCTGTCGAAAAGTTACAAGTGGTACTCGTTTAAACATACCGGAGCCGGCAAACTCTTGGAGAGTGGAGCAACCATTGTTGAACTAATGAACCAGCTGGGGCATACCGATATTACTTCAACCTACAGATATATCCGGCAGCACTTTGGAGAACGATCGGAGCATGTGCGCGAGAGTTTCCCTTCGCCAAAGGGATTTTGAGCCATAAAAAAGCACCCGCCCCAGCGGATGCTTTCAAACTAAACCTAACTAAACCAAACTTATGAAAAAATATTGCGCTAATTCGCTGTAAGCGGATAGCCAAAATTGGAATGCTGTAAATCTCTTCTCAACGAGTTATTAATTGCCACGTTTGCTGAGCATAGCAATGGTGGACTTTGAGTAACGTTATTCAAATTGGTGCAAGCAGAATTTAAAGCTATAGCTGCATTCTCGGTAGCAGATCCACTTAAAGCTTTTAAGGTTGAGATCTTCCTGCAGGTAGTCACCTCCCGGACCATTACGTTAACCTCTATTTCAACGTAAAAACTTTCTTCTGTTGCCAGCTCCGGTGCCGAGTAGGTATATACTTCAGCATCGGGAGTAACCTGGTTAATAACGAAATTGTCAACGTCGGGCATTACAACCGCGTGGGTGTAATCATTGCCGATGTTGTCTGGTGGACCTGCGTTGGCTTGGTACGCATTGGAAACCACCAGGAGAATCATCACTACAATAAGCCTTGTAAACATTTTTCTCATAGTACTTTCTTTAAATTGAACTTAATTGATTGATTGATTTTAATCTATCGTTTCATTTTTGAGACTTCAATTTGTCGATAATCGTAAATAAGCGAAAGGACAAAAAAGAATCCCTACCGCTGCAGGGATTCTGCAAACCTTAGCATACTTATGCTGGGCTACCGGAAGCTCCGGTTTATCACTTATCTTTTGCGTCAGGGAGTTTATTCCTTTCTCGCAGCTGCAGATCCTTGGCGTTTATTTCGTAGTAAAACCAAAACAGGATAAAGCACAGAACTGTTACCAGATATTGCAGATCTACTTCGTGCGTAAAATAGAGTACAATCGCAATTATCAGCAAAGGATAAAACACATAGGTAATGTACAGTTTGAATATCTCCCTAAAGACGTTAATCATTCCTTTCATTTTCCTGAAAATAATCGTTTAAAAAATCCTTTTTTCTCCGGTTGTGCCGGAATGGTATCCAATGGCATTGTTTCCAATTCCAAAGCGTTAAGCGTATTATTCAAATCCAAAACAATATCGCTGCCTTTGTGGGCTTTCATTTTCTCGAAATCGTTCTGGATCTTGTATTTTTCGATCTTCGCCAGCTCTACAATTACAGCGGTTTGTTTATCAAGTCGCGTTTCGTACATTTTTTGCATTGGGTTAATGACAAAAACCTTCATAAACACAACAGTTAAAATCACCACCAAAATATTCTCGATGGTATTAAATGGCGTGTAGTTTTTAAAAAATTGTTTCATAGCTCTAATTTTTATTATCAACTTCGAAGCTGCACATGTACAATTCGAATACTATCAGCACAGCAAATCCTAAAGAAAATCCAAATGCAAACATGGTTATGGCATTACGGTTTTTAAATAATCGTTGTACCTGCGTATGAAGTCATTTCCCTGCAGGCATTTGTCGGAAACAACATCGATTTCGTAGTAAGAGTGCGTTTTCGGATAAAAGGCATCGCCATCGCGTTCGGTATCTTCGCCCAAATCAATCATTTCAAAAGTAACCGGATCATACGATCCTTTGCGCGAAGTATTGCCTTCCATACAATAAACGCGTTTGTCGCTTGCATAAACCAATAAGGTTGTGTGCCCGTAGCGGTGCAGGCTTTTATAATAAAACCCGAGGCTTTGGGCCGGTTGTAAATATTGTTTTGGTAATGGCACTCCCCAGCTGCGTTCCCAAACCAGGTTCGATTTATACCAGTCGGTTACGCGTGCCGAAATTATAGTGGAAACACCGGCATGATCGAAAATCTCAGACTGGCAACTGGCGCACCACGGATAACCTTTATCGCCTGGCAGCCCACAAAGGCGCATCGATTTAGCAATCATCGGGTGATCGTTTTTCCCGGTAAGCTCGTAAACATCGAGCCAGCGTTTTGCCGATTCAATTACATTGTTGCGGGTAGTAAGTTCCTGACGCTCTTTACGTGTTAAAACATTGCCAGGAAGATCAGTGTTGCCGATAGTATTAAAACCCAGCGTTCCAATCGCAAAACAATAAACTGCCGCCAGGGCGATAAGCTTGGCCATAACGTTCCGTTTTTTTCGTTCATTAAACTCTTCCGGTATACATCGGGGTATTGACTCAGAAAATAGAGCCTTACAAAGAACATGATAAGGAGGAATATTACAATTGTTGGTACAATGTTGCCAACTTTTACTTCGTTAAGTGTGGGCATTAATTGTAGCTGCTCAACAATGTATTCGTGCTGAATCATTATAACAATGGCCAGCGGAAGCATCCAAAAGTCGGTTACAAAACCCTTTGCTAATTTGATTAAAGTTTTCATGCGTCGATTGTTTTAAGTTTTGGGAACAACCTTTTCAAACAGGCCCAGATAATTTTAACCAGCAAGCCGCCAACTGCTCCAACAACACCAATCATAAAATACCACAGCATAGTATGCTCAGGCGAAGCCGAGGCAAATTGTTCTGCAGCTTTTACCGCCATTTCCTGTGCGTTGGTGCCCTGTGCATGCAAGTCGTTAACGCCTTGATAAAATATTGAGCTAAAAAAGCCGGCGATCATTAACCAGAATTTCTGGAGGAATTCTTTCATAACTGTTTTTATTGTAAATATGCGACACATGGCTACTGATTGAAAGGACAGATTATTCTTTAAAATACAATTGTTCAAACCGATCATCGTTCTGCAGATCTACCGTATTTGTATGGCTTGGCCTAGCGAAGAAACCCGGTCGGTAATCGTTGGTGTGGGTGGCCGATACTTCGAAGCAGAAAACCTTATCGTCAATTTTACTTCCTTTCGGAAACCAATCGACGCGGCCATTGGTAACGATGTACACCATCCAGTAAAAGAAATTAAGGATCTCGTATTCCACGTTTCTGTCGGCCATTGCCAGCGATGCCTGCTGAAGCTTTTCAATTTCGGCGGCTGTAAGTGGTTGCCTTGGGCGGAAAACAACCATGTGTTCCAACCGATCGGCGTAGTGCTCCATAAACAAATGGCGCACGTAACCGCGTTTAACGGCCTCGGCAATTTTACCCGGAAAGAACACGATCATGGTGTGGTTGTATAATTTCCCTTTCGGGATGCGGCGGTAGTGGATTACACTCCACAACCACATAAAAGCGCGGATTCCTTTGGGTAAAAAGCCTTTTGGGGTGCAAATTGCCGGTATGTCGCCGGGTTGTAAATCGGTTGGTTTTATTGTCTTCATTCGGCAGTAATATTTGTGGTGTTTGTAAATTGTTTCAACATATCGATGTAAGCCTCTACCTCGGGGCCACGAACCACGTAGTTAACGGCATCGGCAACAGTGGCCAGTGCACCAATTTCGGCATTGGCACGAGCAAGCCAAGTAGTGCGTTGGGCCACAAGTGTTTTAAAATCGGTTGGGATTGCCTCCGGTGTATCGCGCCACGGATCGTAAAGGTTTTTTGCTGTAGAAATTATCTGCGAAATTTCATCAACCACAGCGCTAACCTCGGCTTGTTTTTGGGCTTTTAGCTCTTCCAAATCCAGCGCTTTATCAGTTACCGGGTAGGTAAACACCTGGTTAACTTCATCCCAGTAAATCTCTCCACGGGTTTGCAATTGCGGATCATAATCCGGGAAAACAACCGGGTAAAATCCAAACTGCTCATGTACTTCATCGCTTTGCTCAGCAAAGTTTCCGGCATAGTGAGCCCAGTATTTAGGTATTTCTATATACCGTTTTATTTGTCCATTTTCAAAGCGTGCTTTTATCATATCGAGTAATTTTGAAGTTCAGAATAAGTACGGCCATTGCCAGAATTCCACAGCCAGGTTATAGCAGTTGCATCCAAAGCAATTGAAAATATTCGCGTAGCGTCAATTAATCCGCCCCAATATTGAGTGTCGTTAAACGTAAATCCGCTACCTCTGCGTCCAATGTAAACCGGTTCAGAGTTAGTATTAATCGCTGTGTTATAGGTGTAAGATCCTTTAAGTGTTCCGTTTATATAAACTTTAACAGACGACCTGTCAAAAGTACCTGTAAGCATACACCATTCACCTATTGGAATTGATTCACCTGTGTTGGCGCGATAAGCATTATTATTAGGCCCAAAATAAGCATACCCGCTAACCCTTGAAGAACTAAAATCCCAAGCGTAATAAGCATTACTCCTCTTGGCTGCTATCACACCACCGCTTGCAACATCAGACAAATACACCCACGAACATACCGTTATTGCCTCTGTTAAATCCAGCGAGTTATTATCAGGTATTTCTATGCCACTATTCGATCCCGGAAAGCTGTAACATTTATCCAGAATACCGGTTTGATTTACTGTACAGTTTACATTTGTTCCATCGTTATTGTTGTCTGAGCTATCATATACTGTAGATCCGGAAGCTTCGTTTAATTCAGTAGATAACCTCAAATATGTAAGCAATCCACCCGAAGGAGTCGAAATTACCGGCTTCATTATAGGCACAATCAAACTCATTAGCTTTCAGTTTTAAGGATTATATACCAACCAACAGGCGTTGAACTATCAGTGCATACAATTTGGTAAAGCGTGGTTCCTGTTGCTGCTCGTTCGCCGCCTGCATAGTTAAAACCGGCCGGAAGCGTAGGCGAAAAGTCGCCCTGCGTTTCAAAAAAGTAAGCTCCTTTCCGCAGGTTCGAGAACGTAAAAGTAGTATCGGCAGTAAGCGTTTTAGTTCCGCCCATATTAGCCCAGTTCAGTACCGTTCCGGCAACAGCTTCCATGTTTTTATAAGCGTCGGCCAGTTTGCTTTCGGTAACGCTGTCGTCCGTGGGTGTGCGTGTGTTGCTTAGGCGAGTGTCGTTGGTATCTATTAAGGTGGCATCACCTACCAAAGCATTTATCAATGCCAGGGTGGCAACATCAGCCTCTTTCAATATGGTAGAATCGGCTGGTTCGTAGGTACCACTGTGGTTGTGCGAGCTGATTGTACCTGTTAACACTGCCTCGACCATTGCCTTTGTTATTCCTGTAAGGTAAGTTGAAGTGTCGATTGTGTAGGCTCCATCTCCTGTTTTTTTAATAAAACCTGCTGTATCGGCCAAAGCCTGCAATGCGGTTAATTCGTTTCCGGAGGCTTGTTTTGCATCCAACGCAGCTTGCAGTCCAGTTACATCGCTAATTGCTATCGAGGCCAGTAAGGCAACTGCTCCAAGCCCCAGGTTGGTACGTGCAGCCGCAACATCGGTTAAATCGGACAAATTGGAAGCCTTTGCCAGCTTTTCGCCAATTAGGGTAGTAACTGTTGTGGCAAAGTTCGGATCGTCGCCCAAAGCAGCTGCCAGCTCGTCGAGGGTATCAAGCGCAGCCGGTGAGTTGTTAATCAAATTAGCAATTACAGCCTGAACAAAAGCAGTTGTTGCCAACTGTGTTGAATCGTCGGTAGCTAATGCAGTTGGAGCAGTAGGTATTCCTGTTAACGCGGCATTGGCTTTGTTTGCTTTTAAATCGAGGGCAGTTTGCTGAGCTGTCGACACAGGTTTGTCGGCATCGCTGGTATTGTCAACATTACCCAAACCAACATCAGCTTTGCTTACCGTATGCGAGTGTGTTGAAATTACACCCGTAAGCACGGCTTCAATCATCGCTTTGGTTATACTTTCTAAATAAGCGCCACTGTGATCGTGGCTGCTGATTGTTCCGGTTAAAACGGCCTCAACCATGGCTTTTGTGATAGCGGTTAGGTAAACCGATGTGTCGATTTCCCATGTGTTTTCGGCAGTTTTACGCAACAAACCGTAAGTGCCTGTTAATGCTGCAATGGCGTTTAAATCGCCTTCGAGCGTAGTTTCGTAGTAACCCAAATCGTTCCAGGCGGTAACGCCATCGCCAATTTTTTCTTTGTAACCACCTCCCGAAAGTATTTCAATACCTTTTTCGGCCTGAGCAAGCGTAGGATTTACGCTCGTCCAGTTTGCGGTTGTATCAACTCTGAATTGTATAACATCAGCCATTTGCTCCTCCTCCTGAGATTATTTGTGTGGGCAGATATACAGATGCTGCAGATCCGCCGTTGATATTTCGGTCAATTGTAACTAAATCTTTGTTTTTGATAAAGGACGCTGCCGTTGGATCGGTTTCGGCCCAATCGGACTGCACCTGGTCGCCACCGCTGCCTCCCGAAGCACTTTCGTCAACCTCCATTTGTATGCAACCACCGGGCAGTATTTCGAGCGATATGGTGTTCGATCGCAAACCGCGCAAGGTGAGTATTTGATTCACGTAGCTTTGAAATAAACTCACCTGACTGGTTGTAGCGTTGGCACCCGACAGAATTGCGTTTATGTCTTCAGCAAATTCGGCGGCGGTAAACGATATTGCAGCGGTACTTCCGCCAACGGTATGTTTGTTTAACACTGCAGTAAATCCGTACGGACCAAGCGGGTAACTTGCATACGGGTTTGCAGTACTTGAGAAATCGTAGCTGGCATTGTCGTAGTTGGTACCTGCTTGCGTGGCAAATGCTGTTTCCGACAAATTAGAAGGCGAATTCATTACCGCGTAGGTATTTATCAGAAAATTAGATTCAACGCCGGTAGGATTTAATGCCACAACGGGGTAAACCACACTTCCAAAGAAATCCATTTCTCCGCGTGCTGTTACAAACTCGTTATAATCTGAAATAAACGCAGCTGTTGGCGTATCGGCAGCAGCCGGTGTTGTTGAATCGTGATAACTTGGATTTGATTCGTTTACAAAGCAGATCAGGAATACTTCCGAACCGGCATTGGCGGTCATTTCGTAACCGCTAATCCATACGAATCCGCTGGCGTAATTGGTTCGCAATTGTGGCAGCCAGGCAACGTAATCTTCCACGTTGTTTTTACCGATGTAAAGGTTTCCCTGAAAATCGGGATTGGCGGTTTGGTACGCCGAAAACCAGCTGTTAAGCGAAGCCACTACCGAATCAACATTATCAGAATTCGTATAGGGACCACTTGTGGTATCGAGAATGGCAATAATATCAGTGGTGTTGGTAATCTGCTCATCACCACAGGTTGTATCAACGGTAATTAATCCCGGATCGCCATCGTCGCCTTTTAAACTGGCCAGCCATTCGGCTTCAGTTCCGGAGAAACCATTTTGCACTGCAACTTCGTATGCTGATAGGCCGTCATCGCCATCGGCTCCGTCGGCTCCATCGGTGCCGTTTGTGCCGTTCGTTCCATCGGTTCCCTCTAAGCTCGCAAGCCATTCGGCTTCGGTGCCTGTAAAACCATTGGCAACAGCTACCTGGTATGCCGAAGCTCCGGTGTTTCCTGTATCGCCTTGCGGTCCTTGTATCTGGCCAACATCATTCCATGTACTTCCATCCCAAACCCAACCGTGTCCGGTATCCTGGGCAATATACATATCGCCAACATCGCCGGTGTACGACGGATCGAGATTTGATGAAGAAGTTACACTGCCCACAATTGTTACGCCTGCACCATCGTTTCCGGCAGCTCCAACCAACGAAGCCAGCCACTCGGCTTCGGTACCAACAAAACCATTTTGTACGGCTATTTCGTAGGCTGACAGGCCATCGGCAAACTGAAGCGCATCAGCATCAAACGCCAGTTCCTGATCCTCGTTTATGCTTAAATAATCCTCACTACCCGGGGCAATGCTTACTGCAGGGTGTTCTTCATCGCCACTAAACCCGGCAATACGTGCTTTTACGGCATTGGTGTAAGCATCGGATGTTTGATAGATAACAGAACCCAGATAACAAAGCCCCTGTTGTGGCGACAATCCGTAAATGGTATTTACTTCGTTTTGCACCTGGGCAAAAGCTTCGGCCAGTTTCTCGTATTGGTTTTGGCCGGCAACTGAAATAATTTGCTGGCCATCGAGTCTGTCGTTGGTGGCAAAAACGTGGTAAGCCACAAACCAGCCATTGGTACACTGGGTAAGGCTTTGGCTGTTTTGGTTGTACACCAATCTGCCGCTGTTTAATACCTGAAAACCTGTTTGGCTCGAAAAGCGGGGATAACTTCCGGCTCCTGAAAAATAGAGCACAGGTATTGCGGATGTTCCTCCGGCAGCTGAATCAACAGCAATGGGAATATCGTCGTGCGAAAAACCGCCTGCAGTAACCGAAAACTGTGCGTGTGCATCAGCAGATCCGTCTTCGTTAATCTGCATGCCCGTTACGTTTAATCCTCCCGGGTTTCGTCGGCCATGAAAAGCGTTGTGCAGGTACCAATGTATTTGCGGATTCCACTCGCTGCCGTGACGGTCTTCGCCAAAAGTTAGGGCTTGTTTGGCTGTGGCATCCCAATAAATAAAGGTGATTACAATTTCATCTTCGTAAATCGCCTGCAGCTCTTCTTCTGTCGGATTCTTTTTATACGCCAGCACATAATCGCTGTTAGATTCGTCGGATTTATAATAAACAACAAACAAACCCTCTTCATCGGGTAGCACGATGGTTTCAACGTAATACTTGCGTTGAAGTACCGGGCGGTTGGTAAAGCTGTAAAACAGGAATCGCGGTTTATAGCCATCAACCAACGGATCAACAGGCTGAATGGTAAAAGTGCGAGATGAATTTTCAAAAAGTATATGACAATCCTCGCCACCAGGAAAGTAAAATCCGGACGTACGATTAACCACGCGATCGCGCCAAAGCGTGTCGATAAGAATGTTCATCATATCGTCGGTAATTCCTTTGCGCTTCAGGTTTCGGAATAAGCGTTTAAGCTCCTGTTTTGTTCTTAGCCTTGAATCTGCCATGTGCTATTTTTTATATACATCGATCGTGGTAACTCCAACGTGGTGTTTGTATACTGTTGCTTCCATTTTCTCAATTATAAAATCTCCCTCTTTGCTGGTGTATGGATCGGTAATATTCCGAACCATATAATCGAGCACATTAAGCGGTAACATCGATTTTCGCGAAGCAGGTTGCCGAGTGCTCCAAAACCGGCCCCATTTGGGGTAACGTTTTGCGAGTAATCCAATACCTTCTTTTAACCAATCGAGCATTAAGCCGTTGGTTGAGTCGGTGTTACTGCACGAGTTTTGCCCATTATGGAACAGGAGGCGGGGCGAAAAATTCTGATACAAAAATCGTTTTCCCCGGGTGTTTCCCGGTTGGTATGTAACGGTGTCGGTACCGTTGTTAAACAGCGTGCTGAAAACGGTTTCTATTTCTTCCTCTTCCTTATCGTCGGCCCGGTTAATAAAACCATGCTGAAAACCATACGAAATACGTTTCCAGCCCAGGCGGTCTTCAATCATTTGGTTACCCGACATCTGGCTGCCGTAGCTTTCCTGAATCAAACAGTACTCCACATAAATATCCAGTTCTTTCAGGTAACGAATGTCGCCCACTTCAGGATCGGCCAGTTCCGGAAGATCTTCCCAGTTGTCGAGCGCTGCTTCTACATCGTCGCGGCGGTCGTCAATGTCTTCCCAATTATCCTGGAAAAAAGTATCGTCTTCGTCGTGCTCAAAACTGAATTTCAGGCTTACATCTTTTCGCTCGTCCATAGCCCAGTTGCCTACCAGGTACTTACTAATATCAAAAGCCTGTTTGGTAATTATCTGCTCACGGTCGATAATGTCAACTTTGCCGTTTTGTTTAAACTGGAAACAAACATTCAGCATGTTTTGCAGACCGATAATAAATTCCTTCAACTGTATTTTTGGAAGCAGCCATTTGTATTTAAACGAAGGGTAATGGCGGTGAATATCCTGAATTAAGAAATAAAGTGTGTTTCCTCCACCGTCGAACGGATCGGTATTGTAGCCAAATTGCTCTTCGTTTTCTTTCACGTAATCGAAAACACCGATATCGAAATTATTGTAGATAAAAAGCTTGCTTAGCGAAGGATCGTCGGCAATGTCGTTACGATCGATATAAAAACCCGCATCGCGCATTAATTCTTTCAACACGTAGTTTAAAAACAACATGGGCGATATTACATACACATCGAGGTAAAGTTCAACAGCATAAGCGGCCACGGTTGATTCGGGAATTACCAGTGGCGGGTGCTGGTTAACCATCGAATTGGCAGTGCGTTTAAAAGCCAAATCGTAAATCGCAGTTTCAATATCTTCCGTTGTGTATTCGTCTAACTTGCTCCCATAATACCAATCGGGGTTTTCAATTTCGGTAGGCACATTTTTGTTACGGCCTTTATCGTAAAAAAACTTGGTATTTTTTAGCCGTGGCAAACAGTAATCGTCGGTTGACGAATTGGGGAACGAATTAAGTTCGAGATCCACATCCTGATCAAAAGCATCAATGTCGTAAATGTATTTCTCCTGGTGCTCTTTTTTCAGGTTGCCAACCACGCCACGCAACCATCCGGAATATTGTTCGTCGTCGGCCTTATTAATTACCAATGTACCGGCCATTAGCAATTTTCCGCTAAACCTGATTTCAAAATTGGGGAATTCGCGATCGTTTGTATTGGCATATTTTTCAAAACGCTCAGGATTACCCAGCAATGCACGGTTAGGATCGTTAACCGGGATATCGATGCCCATTCCTTTATCGCCTTTGAATTCTTCAAAATTGCAGGCAGGATTTAACCAGGTAAGGCGCACCGAAGTATCGTCATCCAGTAAAAACGGTTTGTTATTTAAGTAATATCCCAGCATGGTTAATACATTCGGTTATCGAAGACAAATGGGCTGCTATGTGCTTCGGTAATGGTTAATTCAATGTTGTACATATCTTTTTGGCGGTCGTAAATCACTTTATCGGCATTATCGATGGTTACCGGAATTACGAGGAATGAATCTTTGGTAACGAAGCCATATAAATACCATGCTTGTCGGGTTACCATTAAATCGCGGTAATACTGAATAGTGGTAAGGTTTTTCCACCCGGTGTTAACGGTCCATTTGTTTTGCCCGGTTTTAGCGGCCGGTATAATTGTCGGATCGAACACTGTGTTAGCTGTATCGAACGGGAATTCGGCCAAATCGCCTTCGGTGGCAAAAGCATCTTTTACATTTCCGCTAAAAAATACATCGTCGATTCCTCCAAGGCTGTTGGCAAAAAGGATGTAGGTTGGGCGCTCGCAGTAATTCCAGTCGAAATAAAAGTTGCGCACCTGCGAGTTACCCGATGCCAATGCCAGCCAAACTTTAAAGAAAACACATCGTTTATCGGCCTGCTCCAAGTCAATGCCATGCAAAGCAGGGTTACAGTTAAACTCGTATAAATTGGCGGTGGTTAAGGTAATGGGTGTCGAATAGGTTTCGATGCTGTCGTCGTCGAAATGAGCTTCAATTTCGAAAGTTCCTGTAGTATTGGCAGCCACCATGTACCACAGTTTTATCATCTGCGTTTTATAAACCAGCTCGCCGTTTGGCCGTGGAGTAAGAAAGTTATCGCCTTCAACATACACGTTATAAAAGCTCAGGTTATCGGCTTCCATCATGGAGTATTGGCGTGGGTTAATTCCGCCCTTTAACATCTGTACGATATCGGCTTCCACTTCGCCCCACACTTCCTGGTATTCGTTGTTGCTATCCCAGTAGCTTTCGCCGGCCTGCACTTGTATGCTAAATGTTTGCGTGGGGTAACTCACCATGGCAGCGGTAAAAGGGTAATCGAAACTTTTCTTTACCGGCTGATCAACATATGCACTGATATCAAAAATGCGCTCACCATTTTCGTCGGGTGCTTTGGCATCTTCAAAAGGTGCTCCTTCCAGTTTTCCGTCTTGCGAAATTACACGAAGCAGAATTTTATAATCGCTGCTTCCGGCCGGAGCTGCAGCACCCGAACATTTTATTTCTACCGGGTTACCGGTTAGCTGTACCAAACCTCCTAATATATTTACTGCTATTGCCATTGTTAACTTTCTTTTTCAATTTGATCGAGTAATTCAAGATCTTTTTTGATTAACTCAGAGTATACAACCAGTTTTTTATTTGTAAATGCCTTTAAAGCTTTCGTCAATTCTTCAGCTGTTTCTTTATCCATTCCGGATGTGTAAGGTTGTGTAGGGTCTTGACCCTGATTAGCCACCTCTTTAACGATTTTTGGCTGCGGCGAGTAACCGCCGGCAATACGCTGGGTGAGCACGGTATTGTTTTTCATGGCATCGATCATTGCCACATGGTCGGCAATACGAAGGCCCATGGCATCGCGTACCTCTGACGACAGGCTTCGGTTATCTACGTAATATTCCTGCCCGGCTTCGGATGCCAGTATACCGGATGGCATAACAACCGGGTTATTGGGCAACATGCCGGTACCTGCCTGGGTGAGCACGCGGGCACGGTACTGGCGGCCATCGTCGGCACCGTAAACTGTGGCGTAACCGCCATCGCGTTTCTGTGCCAAAGCGGCGATTGATTGAGTAGCAATAAGGGCCGTATTAGCAATTGCCCGGGTTTTTGCTTTTGCTTGCTGAACTAAACCCCAGGCTGTTCCGGCAATACCAAAACTAACGGCGTTCATTTCGGCTGCTGCAGCTGCAATTGCCGCTGATTCTTTTGCATAGTTTAACCATACCTGTGCAATTGCCATTGCTTTTTCAATCCCGAACAAGGCATAATAAGCTGCCGATCCCTCTTCAACCATTCCGGATAGGGCTCCTGAAACTTCGCCGATTGCCGCTAATTCGATTTCTTTTATTTCAAGGCGTGCGTCAGCGGTTTCCTGAATAATTTCTAATCGATCCTTTTCTTTGTTTGCATACTGCTGGCGTAACCGCTCCAACTTTTGCAGGTATTCAGCTTCAGAAATCAATCCCTGATCGCGTTTATCTTTAAGTAAAAGCTCTTTAAATTCCTGTGTTTGCAAAAAGTTCTGAATCTCGGCATTGGTGGCAGGATCGAAAGTTTCTTCTTCTTCATCGGTTTGGATTGACATTGCAATATCGATGGCAGCCTGACTTTCTTCGGTAACCTGTTTAACCATTTTTTTGGCATGCTCGATTCTTTTATCCAAAATATCGCTTTGTATTTCGGATATGTCATTCCCATTTTTCTTATACAATTCACGGAGAGCTATTAAATGTGCCTGTTCGAGAACGTACATTTGATTGTTGTATTCGTCCTGGGTTATTTTTTCCTGAAGGTATTGCTCTTTTACAATATTTTGACGAGCCGTAAATGATTGCTCGAGTAATTCTTCCTGAGATTTTAATTGTTTTTTTGATATAGCACCGGCGCCCATATCTTCGTCGTTTGTATCTGGTGCATTTATTTCGCCCGGGGCTTTATTAATTGTCTCGATGTACTTATTTACGATATCGGTCATTTTTTCAATAGAAATGCCGGTTTTGGTGCTAATTTCTTCTTCCGTAAGTCCGATATCTTTCAGCTTTAGAATTGACTGAGCCAGTTCTACATTATTTTGTTTTATAACATCGTTTTGGTCCTTTATGGCCAGGAGGTTGGTTTTTTCTATTTCTTCTCGAGTTTTACCACTATAGGCTATTGTTTTTGTCATCAGATCCTCGTCGGCTAAAAGTTTCTGACGGGCCTCGATAGATCCGTTTGCCCGGGTAATGGATTCGTTTTGTTTATCGATGTTCTTAACCAGATCCTCTATTACATCCTGTTTCATTTCGAGATTCAACAAACGTTGAGCCTCCCTGGCTTCCATTATTTTGGTCTTATTTATACCTACAGCTTCGCCATATTTGTTAAACTCTGAAATTGCGGTTGGAACGATTTCTCCAATCTTACGGATCGTTTCGTTTAGCAGCTCTTGTTCATCTTTTGTAAGCGTTTGTTTATCCTTAAGTTCATCATAAGTAATAAGTAATTTGTCGACAGTATCGTTTTGGTCCGCGAATTGTCGCTCCAATTTCTTCAGGTTATCAGCCAGTTTTAGTACCCTTTCAGTTTGGGTTTTAGTTATCATTCCGGCAAACTTACCTGTAACGCTTGTTAACCAGGACTCCAGTGCAAAATTGGTAGTCAACTCCTTTAATCGTTTACCAATTTTTGCAAGGTTACCGGCAAGGTTTTCATTCTTTTTGCTGAATTCATCAGTTATTGAAGTGCCTTGTTTAAATGATTCGTTGGCGATATCCTGGGCTTCGCGGATTTTATCGGTGTCGCGGGCAAGGGCGAGCAGAACGGAGATAACCCGTTTACCATCGAGACCAAGGCCATCGAGTTTTTGGGTCATGGTGTCGAGGCTGTCGTTGTTGCCGTTTAGCCCGTCGAGCAGGGCGATAAAAGCTTCGTTGGCATCGGTTTTAAGTAGTTTGGTAAAATCGCCCACTTCCATACCGGCTACTTTGGCATAGGTAGCAGTATCTTTAAACATGTTTGGTACGATTTGGGTAAACACTGTACTTGATACCTCGGCAGATTGCGCGAGCTGATCGTTGGCAGAAGCGAGGCCCATAACATCGGTCATTGCAATTCCGGCAGTTTTGGCAATACCCTGAACCCGATTGGTCCACTCGACAATATACCCTTCGTTGGCGGATGAACTTTGCCCGAGGGTATTTACGGCAGAACCGGCTTTTAGCATGGCCTGCTCGATTCCATAAATTTTATCGAGATCGAATACATCGACAATTTTACCTACCATTTTAACGGCTTCGTCGGCAGACTGGCCCATATCTTCGCCCAGGGCAACGGTAATTTGATCGGATGCCTTTACAAATTCGAGGATATTCTGGCGACCTTCGATACCCAACTTACCAGCTACAGACGCGAGCTTTAAAAGTTCTTCTCTGCTGGTGCGGGTATCGGCCTTCCGGAGATCGAGATACAGGGCGTTAAGTTCTTTTCGGGTAAGGTTGGTGTGTTTTTCGACATCGGAAAGCTGGTCGGAGAGTTTGGCATTTCCCTGGATAAATGTGTCGTAAACTTTGTAAACTGCAAAACCTGCAGCCATCATCATACCGGCATAGTGGTTAACGGTGGTAGCTGCCCGGCGCATTGCCTGCCCCATAACGGTAACACCTTTTTGCAGACGCTGTTTATGAGCAATAGCTTTTGTTAGCTCAGCATTGTAACGTTTCCACTCTTCGGTACCAGGCGTTGCATTGTGCAGGTGGTACTGAAGGGTTTTAATGTGCATGTTTAGCTGGCGCATTGTAAGACCGGTGAGGCCTATTTCTTTACGCAATGCTGCCTGGCGGTCTTTATTTTTTTCAAGGGCTTCGCGGTTAACTTTCAGCTCTTTGTTTAAAGCTGTAATCTGCTTTTTCTCTGCAGCAACATCTTTGTTTAGTTTGGCTTTTTCGGCTCTCAGGGCTTTTTGTTCCTGCGTGAGTTCGCGAGCCTGCTGTTCGAGCTGGCCCAGTTCTTTTTTAGCCTGGTTGCCGCCAACGGTTATCCGGAGTTGAACTTCTTCTTGTGTTACTTTGCCTGACATGTTTTTATAGCTATTAGCTACGAGCTACGAGCTGCGAGCTGATTACACAATCAAAGTAAGGGCGGGAAAGGGGGAAAATAAAGGACAGCCCTTCGTCTCCCGATGCTTCGGTCGGGACAGGTACGCTCAGGACGATAATTTGGAAGGCAAAAGTAAAAAGTGGAAAGGCAAAATGGAGTGGCTTATTTTAGTTTTGGGGTGAAAAGTTAACCTATAGGTTAATTTATTTTAGTTTTTGGGTGAAAAGTAAATTAACCCCCTTTGTCGGCCTCGCACATTCCTTACGCTGACATTTCCCCCCAAGCGGGGGAAACAATAAGGTGTCCTTCGGACTGCTATTTTTGGAATAAAAAAACCTTCAGGGTTTGGGAAACGCCTGAAGGTTTGATTTTATATTTATTTGTATTGAAGCCCGGTTAGCGCGATGACACATTATTAAAATGCCTACGGAATGAACTATTACTCCCCAACATAATAATATGCTCTAAGCAAAGATGACCGTAATAAGCTATCTCTTCAGGCGAGGTGTGGTTTGTTCCCTTTGCCAAGTCAGCTACTCGGCAAACGAATGTTTGAAGACAATCGATATGTTTATCCAAATTATCTGAATTGTGTTTAGATGGGTTTGAAAAACCTCCTATTGGTTGATTTTTGGGGTTGCGGTGTACAATTCTCATTAAATGAGTACCGCAGTTTGCAGTATTTTCCATTTCTTTGTGGTGTTATATATTTATAATGAATCCCCCGGGGCAAAGGTGCTCGTAACACCTCCCGGGGGATTGTTTATTTATTTCCTTTTCTCTTTATCATCGCCAAACAAATCAAATTTTAATTGGTCAGTAGCGGCTTTCATGGCCTTCATCCTTTTTCTATCTGCAGCACTAATCTTCAGCTCAGCTTCAAATACCTCTGCCAATTGGGGATTTTCTCTAATCAGTTTTTCCTTTTTGTCCTTCCACTCTTTTTCGGCTTTTAGTTTTTCAACAGTAGCCTCCTTCATTTCTCGATAATGGCCAAGAATTATTTGGTCAATTGTTGTCCAAACCCAAACCTCAAATTCAGGATCAAGCCAGGCAGCAAATTTTAAAGCTAAAATTCGATGCATCCATGTTCCAGATTTTTGCCTTGAAATGATCAAATCTTCTTCACTTTTCAGGTTTAATAAACCTGCAAATGCAGGTTTTAAACAGGCTGAAATAAACTTTTTTGTAGCATCACTTTTTGTAAATTGAAATAAATCTTTTCCAAAAACTTTTGCCATTTCAGTGGCATTTACCATCACGTTATCATTTCCGGTAGAATCGAAACTGATGGATTTTTCGTTGTAAATAAATTCTAGAATTTTCATAATAATTATTTTTTGATGTTCAACTCATTAAAATGATTTTGAATTGCAACGATCATTCCCGTTGCTTTTTCTGATTTTGAATCAGGAAAACGAGGATGAAAAACAATCCTCTTTAAGTTCTCAAATGAAACAACTGGTTCCATTTTTCCATCTATTTCCGAAAACTTTCCTTCCGAAAGCAATTCAGACATTACTTCTTGTTCAGTCCATTCTTGCATAATATATCGTTTTAAAAATTCAATGACACAAAGTTTCAATATTTTTCTTTTATTTCCAAGAATTAAAAAGAATATTATTATTTGTTATATAAATTTCTATTGTATTATATTTGTAAACAAAAACACCAATGGTTAAGAAAAACGTGAATTTTCAGGCAGAAGAAGACACATCAAACGAATTTGATGCCGTATTAAAGGAATATGAAGAAGTAACAGGAATTAGTTTAAAAAAAGGAAATTGCCTGGAAATAGCAATGAAAGACTATGTAATCAAACTACGCAAACAAATAGAGTTACTTAAACAAGGGTAGCTCTACATTTCCATTTTATATAATTTAAAATTAAACATTAAAAAACCCGGCTTGATGGCCGGGTTTTTTGTTATTGCTTTTCTAGCTCGTATAAAAGAGTTCCTTTTTCTGGTTTTAGAAGCTCGTGTATAATAATTGAATCCGTTTGATACCCGTACTTCAAATCACTTTTCAAACTATCTACCTGCTGTTCTAACTTACTAATTCTTTCTTCGTAGTTGTTATTTTGCCTACATGAAAAACAAAATAACAAAACGGAAGCAACAATAAATATCTTTACCATAGCATATTAACTTAAAAGTTTTGATTTTTGCTTTTCAAATTCATCCTGCGTTAAAATACCATCGTCGAGGAGTTTTTTCAGTTTTGTTAATTCGTCGGAAACGCTGGTCTGTTTGGCGGCGTTCTCTTTTGCTTCGCGCTCTAGTTTTTGCTTTTGCCATTTTTCGCGCTGCAATTTTTCTATTTCAAGATTTTTCTTTTTGTTTCCTTTTGATATGCTAACTATTAGCACAATTCCAAGGATTACGAGAATTACCCAAAGCATACTATTTGATTTTTAAGGTTTAAAGTGGGGTGAAGATATAAAAAACGCGGTTAAAAACCGCGTTACCCGTTTGCAGCTTCCAGCTCCTGTTTAATACCTTGCACTACATCGTCGGTTAGGTAGTACATAAGGGAGTAAACAATGGAGCCGATAGAACCGTAGGCATTTCGGGAATAAAAGCCGGTTGGCTTTGTGGTTTTTTGGTAGCTCTTTTTGTTTTTTTCGGGGTTTTCGGTGTTCCACTTGTATTTGTGCGTGGCCTGAATATCGAGAAAACGGCCCCGGAGTTTCATCCCAATAGCTAGTAGTCCGTTAAAATAATCGGGTGAGGCCTGCACGCTATTGCTTACAGAGCTATATAGTGTACCGCTTCCCTGGTAACGGTTTTCGGTAATACCCTGTTTTATGGCCTCTTCTATTCTGGCGCCATATTTTTCGAGTATTGTCTCTACAAAGCGTTGCTGTATTAGTTTGTCGGTAATCATAAATCACTCCATTGGGATTTTAGGACCAGCATTGGATTGTAAGAGAAGAAACGGAAGGTGGTACGCCAGCCATAATAACCATCGAAAACAGGGCCTATTTTTTCGCGGTTGAAGGATTCTATTTGCAACTGATTAAGGAAGGTATAACGCGGCAGAGTGGCATCGTTTTTTATACGGGCTTCGAAATCGTTGCACCATATTTCGGTTTCGTTGAGTATTGCCTTGCGCTGTGCTGCTACATCGGCGCGTGGATTAGTAAGCTTTTTCAATACCAGATAACCGGATGTAGCGCGGTCGAATACCTGATCGGAGGTTTGTACGTGTTTACCGATGGCATAGGCTTCAAGTACGAGCAGGGTTTGAGCATTCATGTTTCGTACTTCGTTGGTGGCATTGGCCATATCATCCAGATCGATGGGATAGAATTTTTCGATGGCCACGTGTTTTGTTGCCAGGGCTTCGAAGTAGTTTTCGTATGTGGTGAAATTTATCATGATATTATAGCTACAAGCCGCAAGCTACAAGCTATTAGCTTTTGTTTTTTGCTTTTATTTTGTCGAGTTCGCGTTGGTGTTCGTCGTTTTCGAGAATAAGCAGTTCGCGTTCGCGCATAAACTGGAAGAGGTTACGGCGGGCGATATCGTCGGCATCGCGGTGTTCGTGTTGCGATACTTTCAGTATGGTATCATACCACGATAGGCGAGGCTTTTTTATTTTACCGGCTTCGGGATCGAGTTTTTCGGCAATGGTATTGCGGTATAATACTTTAAATATTTGCGGCAACTGTTTTATACAGCCTTCGAACCACCACAGCACCAGGTAACGCATGTGCAATGGAACTTCCTGGCGTATTTTAAGGATGCGGTTATCGATTAGCTGATCGTTAAACAGCTCGCGCGGATCTCCGTCGTATTCCGGAGTATTAATCAGGGATTTCAGATTTTTTCGGGCCGGTCGATACAAAATTGCCATCAGCCGGTTAATGAATTCAACACGATTGGTTTCGAGCCAGTTTTCGTAAGCTTTTTCGGCCAGTGCAAACTCCCAAACCTCGAGGCGTTTAAAATGATCGGGACCAAAGAGACCGGCGAAAGTTTCGAGCCGGTTAATGGTTAGCTCTGAATTTACGATTTGCATATCGCCCACTTTCTTAAACAGAAAGTTAAAAAGCTCTTGTGTTTCGATATAAATGGTTTCGGAAAGTTGTACCAATGGCAATGTTTTGCCTTGTTTATCGAGTTCCTGAGCTTGCTTTACTGCAGCATCAGCCGCTTTTGAATAATGACAAAACAGGGCCAATTTCATTCCTTCAACGGTAGTTTTACTGATTACCTGGCCGGCAACAATTAGAGCAGCTTCAAAGCTTAGTTCGTTCCATGTTTCGGGCATTGGGATTGTTTCGGTGTTTACTTCTACCGGGATCATATTCAATAGCTATTTGATGTTAGAAACTTATTCCTTTTCGGGATACTCCGGGACGATAGCGGTAATCGGGATCGTCGTCGAGTTTATCAAGATCGTAAATATACTTATTTAGCTTGGTAATCTCGGATTCGCCAGCTGCAGTAAAATACTCTTTTGCCACTTTAATTAGCGGAGTACGTGCCGGCTGACCAGCATCCTGAGTAACAAACATAGAAGTATATTTCTCGATTAAACCTTCAGGCATAACTTGTACTGGAAATTGAACCATTGCGGTGGCCATTGCCAGGTTAGGAACGATAATACGAATATGTTCGAGCATTATCTTTTCGCTTTCTTCGAGGTCGGTTTTAGCCTGGAGCTTTGTTTTAATGGTATCGAAACGATCGGCCAGTACCGGCTTAATGTTTACCCGCTCGATACGGCGCATAATAGGAATCATGGCAATAAACAGGCGACGGCTGGAATCGATATACACGGATTCCTGGAATACTGCTGCAGTAGGGACAAATAGCTCGAGAGAAGCTTTTTCGGCATCTGAATCCTTCCACGAAGCAATATTATCGCGCTTTTTATCGAGGTAGCTCAACAGTTGCTCGATGGTGTTGTACGCATTGCGGAGATATTTTGCAGCCACAGCATTTACAGCCCACTGGAAGGCTTGCACCTGGTTGTCGTTTGATTTTTGATGATGGAAACCGGAGTTATCGATGATGACATTTCCTTCGGGAACATACTCGTAAATGCCTTTCCAAATTATTGCCTCCTGGATAAGGAGCACTAACCCGTCGAGTACTTTTTCTTCATCTGTTGCATCGGCATCCTGAAATCGTTCGGACTTATAATGCGTGAGTGCAGCGGTGTAAACGGCTCCGGAAATGGTGCCGGTTACAAAGCCAATTGCACGGCGAAAATCGGGTTCGAGGTTTTCGTATCCGAAATTAAGTACGGTACCACCGGCTACTGTTTTTACCTCTTGTATTCCGTTGTTGGATTTGTTTAGAATGAGTTCCATGAGCAATGCTTTAATGATTAAATGCTTGAATGCTTAAATTATTCCTTCGGTTCTTTTGTTCCGGTGGTGGTATTATCCTGGGTAACGAGTTCGATTTCGCGGAAGCCTATTTTTATGTTTTTGTTTGGGAAGCTGTGTTTTAGTGCGAAGTTTGGAGCCCACAATATTAAGCGGCGCGGCATGGGTGTAACTACTTTGTTGTGTAGGTTGAAGGCGTGCATTTTTTCGCTTCCGGATGAGAGTTTACCATCGATAACGGTATTGGCCAGCGTAGGATCGAGATGAACGCCACTGATTTTAGCCTGGTTAACGATTTTAAACAGATCGGTGTAAGCTGTTGAACGCTCTTTTGTGTTATCCTGCAATGGCGTAATGGTTATTCCTGGCAATGGCTTACCATCGGCACTGTACGAAAACTTGGTATGAATGCGCTTTTGTGCATTTTCGGCGGTTTCGGAATACAGGATGCTGTCGAATTCGGCAAGTATCTCGTCTTCTAATTCTACGGCTTCTTTCGATCCGGGAGTGATGTTGTTTTCTTCGTACATTTTTTGCCAGTACTCGAACGACGACTGTATATGCCAGTTGAAGGCGGCATTTTTAATGTTATCCTTATGCCAGTACGGAATAAGTGTGGCCAGCTCGATATAGTTTACCGCACCAATAAACGGAGGGCGGCCGTAGTATTTACTGGCGAACGACGGGAAGCAGATAAATTTTGCGGATACGGGTTGTGAGAAAGGATCGTCGGTGTTTACCATCGGTATTTTCGATGGTTTCCGCGATGATTCGGGATCGGTCCAGTCGGCTGCAAAAATGTGGTTTATCCGGTTATTTTCATCGTATGCTTCCAGGCGGCTGTCTTCAGATCCTACCAACATAGGTAGCAGGCGCCATTTTTCGCGGAATAGATTGGACCGGGAATAAATGTTACGACGGAACACCGGTGTATTGTTTTCCACATAAACCATATCGGTAGCAGCTTCGGCCAGGTAGTTGTCGAGATCATAACTCTCGAGGTAATCTTCTATTTCGGGATCGAGTACCTCGTCTTTAACAAGTTTAGTCTGGCCTTTTTCATCTTTATCGAGCCGTTCGGTGTACAGGTACCAGCCTCCGGAAAGCAATAAATCGATTTTAGTACGCAACAATCCGTGCATATCGTTATCGCGATCGAGCAGGCGTTTCAGATCCTGTGGAAACAGGTTGTTTGGTCCGTTAGGAATTATTTTATTCCCGTTAATGAGCATGTAGAAATCCTTTCGGGTTTCTTCTACATACTGGGGAACAAGCGACTGTTCTTCGTAATAGGTGTCGCGTGGGTTGGTATCGAGCAGGAACATTCCGCCTGATTTTGGCAGTATGGCTGCACTTTGCGATCGGTAGATTCCGGATGGTGTTCGACGTATCATAGTATTAAGAATTACGTTTCATGGTTACTGTCATTCCGTTGTAGCGGCGGATTCCGTAAATGTTGTAGCGGCGAACAATGTCAGACCCTTCAGCACGGAAGGCAATAAGGTTTTCGGTACCCGCAGCTTTTACCTGGCCGGCCTCGAGCACATCGATAAGCGTTTCTACCTGGCCACCAGTTTTGCGGGATACGGAGTACTTTACCACCGTAACTGTAAATGGTTTTTGCGATGAACGCATCTCCCTCAGTGCTTCGAATAAATTAATTGTTGGCATGCTATTGCATTTTATACAGGCAAGTATAATGAGTGGGTGATGATACGGAAAGGACAGCGCGGGGAAGGATGGAATATTAGAGTATTGGAATATTAGAATGGAAAATTTGGGGATACGGCAAAAAATGGGGATACGTTGGGGATACGTGGGATACGGCAAAAAAATGGGATACGCCTCAAAAAATGCGTTAATGCTTAAATGCGTTATTGCTTAAATATTTGAAAGAATGCTATTGCAGTTTGTTTTCGCGGAGGATGGAGTACAGAAACCAGTCGGCCATGCGGCGGAAGTGTTTGGCTGCATTGTCGGCATCGGCTTGTGTTTCGAGTACTACCGGAACTGCATAACGTACCGGAACTAATACATAGAATTTACCTTGATGTGATGTGCGACTACCTAAAGCAGGCCATCCTTTGCTCTGTGCTTTACCCATTGAGTTGTGCTCGAACTCGATGGTATCGGGAAGATTATCGAATATGTGTACCTGGTTGGTTATGCCTGATTTGGTATCGACTATAAAATGAGAATCGTTGTACTTTGAATAAATAAAAGGTGGAATTTTTGCCATGGCGTACTGTTTTTGTTGTTATGTGGTTACGCTAACCGGGATCAAATGTAAGGAAAAAGTGGAAAGGCAAAAGGCAAAAGGTTAAAAAATGAATTTTGTTTTTGAAAAAAAAATGGTTTTTGAAACGTTTTTGAAAAAGTAAACACGGAGAAAAAAGTGAAAAAAATCCCCACAAAAATGAAAACATAAATAAGTGTTTTGAGGGGTAAACCCTTCGACTTCGCTCAGGGTGACCTGGGGCTGACCTGGGGCTGACAGGGTGGCTATTTAGAATGGTTCTAAATTGCAGAAAAGGGTGATTTTTTTTTTGAAGGGGGCGGGGGGGGGTTGGCGAGGGTTGGTCACCATTAAAACAATAATTACACACTTTTTTATTTTGAAATAAAAAAAACGACATTATATCGGATAAATGGTGTGTTATCCGATATAATATCGTATATTTGTATCAACAAGGAAGCAATTAAGCAACCTTTTGAAAAAACAAAACAAAATGAAAAAATGGAATGATTTTCTATCTGACTGCAAAGAGGCCTGGGAAACTGAAGGCGTAAACTGTTCGAATGATGCACAAAAAGCAAATAGCTTATTGTTAAGGTGCGACAAATCAAATACAGAATCGTTAATTCAAGTAGCTTCAAAAGCTTATGAATTAATGATATTTGGTTGTAATTTCAATATTATTGAAGCTCACAGCGGCAATAATAAGAATGAAATTAAAAAAGTAAAAAAGATTTTCTACGATTTGATTGATCGTGGCGAAGTATGGGGGCAATTAACTGACAAAATGGAAATTCAATTTTCTGATATTAATTCAGAAATAAAGGCCAACGTTGTTAACGAATTTGGGGAAAAGGTGTGTGACGAAATAAAACTAAACTAATGAAAAAAAATAATTGTATCAATTGCGGTGCAGAGGTTACTACAAAAAATAGTAACCTTTGTGATTCCTGCGGAGAAATAGCCACAGAAGAATGGTTTGATTATATAGGAACTATTGAAAGCGAAATAAAAACCAAATTTGGAAAAAAGGAAACCTTTTGCAAAGATCAGGGATATCGATTTGGAGATTTTGGGAACAAGCTGCGAACGGTTCAAAACAAATTAAACTGGCTTAATGAGTTCTTAATGCCACTAGAACTTGAGATTGAAATTAAACCAAAGAACAAGCCCTAGAAAAAATGAACTAGATAACCCCCATAAAAAAACCAGCCTTTGAGCTGGTTTTTTTATGGGGGTTTGATTCGGTTGTATTCGCGGATTATGTAGAAAATGAAGGCGATAATAAGGATTAGATAAAACATATTTATAAAGGTTTCAAGCCGCTGAAGTCTGCAGGGCTTCTGTTAATTCGTCAAAATTTTCTATAAACTCTGAGATATAAAGCTCTTTGTAGTCGTAAAAATCAAACTCTGACATTCCCAGGCATTCAGATAAAACGAACTGTAAAACATGCCCAAAATACTGTTTATCTTCTGGATAGTTAAAAAAATCGTTTGTTTCGGCCTTCCAGACGTTAAAATCATTTGAGAAAAATGAAATAAAACCGTCGCAACTGGAAAAATGATCTTTTATCCAGCTTTCAAACTCGGACCGATTATTGTATATAATCTCCCTAATTTTCTGCAAATCTTCATTTAATAGTTTTACCTCACAGTTTATTGAGTCGGTTGAAAAGTTATAAAACCGGGGACTTTGCAGGCTCTGAAAATCAATTTCAATGCTCTCAAATTCATAACTCAATTCTGAGTGCAGCCAGTCACAAAATTTTTCACAAAAAGCTAAATGATAGCCTTTATAGTTGATTTGTAATTGATCGGAATCAACAGGCGGGAGTCCTTTTTTATCTCTTTGCTCGTTTATATACTCTAACTCGCTTTCAATCTCTCCGTTTTGGTCTAGGTCCCAAACGGTGCAATAAAAACCATTAAAAAGTGGAGCGAATGTTTCGAATGAATTTTTCATTTTGTTATTGACCGGGTGCCGGCGGTCCGCCGGGGTTAATTATTAATCGATTTCATTTGATTTGGAAAAGTAACAATAGCCAATTTCGGCAGAGAAAAACACGGGATACATGCCAATAAACTCGAAATTTTTACCATAAATGACATTATTAAATGTGCGCTTAAATCGAATGGTTAACGGGTCGATATGTCCGCAGATTGATTTTATGAAATCCTGCTGAGCGGGTGAAAAGTCGGCTAGTGTAAGCTGACGACGGAAAAAGAAACGTAATTTTTTCATCATTTTATAGGCCGGTTTTATCCAGGCGGCCCGCCTGTTTTGTTTTATACCACGAAAAGCGGCCCCGTTGCTGGTAGCCGCTTGTTTTGTGGTGCGTATTGGTTTATATCTTTGTTTCAATAATCCAATCAATTAGCGCCGTTTCATCTATTTCGCCAGAAGGATCTGAAACGCTTTCTAGATTACCGTAACCATTAAAATATATATAGTCATCATTCCAGTTTATATCTGAGAAACAACCCAGCCGAAACGCTTCCATAGGATTATCAGATAGAAATGTATTAAAAAAATCGTCGTCAAAATTATATATTTCGTTTTCGTATCCGTTTTCCTGACAATACTCATTCCATAAAAACAAAAGGTTGTCTCCTTCATTGTTTAGATTGTCCAGGCCGTTATCATTCATAAAATCAATCAAATTGAACAGCGTTTCAATTTCTTTAAAACTCATCGACTCAGAATAAAGACCGGAAGGCATATCCTCATAATCTGTAAACATTGTTTCTTCGCGTGGCGTTCCACACAATAAAGGCCGCTTTTCGTCACACTCGGCAAAATGATCTTTAATATAATCTATAAAATCATCAGCACTACTAAAACCTTCAAGTTCTACCCAGTGGCCAAATTCAAACTGAGTACCTTCGTTATAACTCGCGTAATCTGTTAAAAATAGTTTCATCTTATTGGAGGCCTTTTTTATCCAGGCGGCCTGCCTGTTCAATTATTAATTATGATGCTAAAGTATGGCGCACTTTCGAGAAATGCAAGCCCACCACCGGCGGCAGAACTGCCAACCTGTCACGATTTTTCAATTTTACATAATTTCAATTACAGATATCACCACCGGAGGGGGTATGCAATTGCAAAACGAGCGCAGGGTGGGTCCGGGTTCGCTGTGTGAGCGAACGTTTTTGCCGCAAAAAATATTTTTTTTGACGCTGAAAATCAACAGTTTTTGAAAATGAAGTGTGTTTTATGCCTGGAAATTGGCTAAAAGCGCACTTCGATTTTTACTTTTTCTTGCTGGTTGTGGGCTTCCAGGCTTGCTGAACACCTCGTTTGTCGATGTGGTGATGGTATTCTCCCCATATCATATAGTCCCAACTGTCGGAGGGGTTGGTTGATTCCATGGGGAGGCGGTGAATGGCCAGTTTTTCGGAGCGCTTGTCTTTGAAAATGTCGTCGCCTTTAGGGATGGCGGGCGCGAGATTGAGGCTGGCGTAAAGCTCTTTGCAGTTTTGTTTGTTCATGCGGAGGATGGGGAAACGCTCCAGCTCTTCTTCGGCGAACATGCGCGAGAAAAGCAGGTGCTTCAGCGGATGCGGGATAATACCCATGCCAACCGACATGAGGCTTACGTTCCAGCCTTTTGCGCGGAGGCGGGAGGCAAAGTGCTCGGCTTTGGTTTGCTTGCTGTTTTCGAGCTTGGTGTTGCCGGTGCGATCGTAATGCAGGCGGAGCTTTTTTGTGGGATGCGCTTCGTAGTAGCGGCAAAACTTATCGGCTACGTTATCCATATCGTCGGGTACCAGGGCGTACATAAAGTTTACAGTACGAAACTCTTTGCGGCCAAAGGGATTTTTTTGCCCGATCGACAGTGAAACCATATTCCCGAAATCCATACCTGCAACGAGGCCGGCAGAAGTATCAATATCCATATCGGAAGTGCAGGTACGGAACAGGTTGGCGCGGCTGCCATAGGTTTCGTAAAGCGAATCGAGGGCGGAGTAGTTAAACTCGCCAATGTACCAGTGTCTTGCCCCCATTTTGCCGTAGAACATGCTTTCGACAGATCGCGGGCGGATGGACAGGTATGAGGTACGGAATACATGTTTCGGGTTTACACGCGGATCGGCATTTTCGCGGAAATAATCGAGGCCCAGTACGTGACGGTTAACCAGATTGGATGCCATACTGAAATAGGTGGTTTTCTTTCGTACCCGGTTTGCCATGTATTCCAGTTCGGCAATCTTTTTTTCGAGCGACAGGCGGCGCTGTTTGGTTTTTGCTTCCAACCATTGCATACGGCGTTTATCTATTTTATCCTGAAACTGGAGGATCATCATTACATCCTTTGGATTCATTTTGCTTTGCAGCTCGTACATCCATTCGGCATTGTCTTCAATGTAAGGTAAATCGGAGGTGATGGTACGGCCCCGGTATAGCGGGCAGTTTCCAAATTTTAGCAAATCGCCACGCACGGCAGGCGTAAGGTCTTTGGTTACGCGCTCGTAATCGGCAAAACGGCCCTCGTCGAGTCCGTAGTATTGTAACGAAAGTGAGTTAAGAATACCGGGACGATCGAGCGAGCCCAGGTACATAATGGTTCCCCAGCGTGTTGAAATGGCATGCTTATAGCTAGATGGCGGCGTAGATGGTTGTGGCCAGTGATCGGGCGGTTTCCGGAACTTGATGTAGTCGCCGGTTTCGCCATCCCATTCGCGCCAGCCAAAAAACTGCTGCCAAAACTGTTCCATTGGCGGCAGGGTACGCTCCATAATGTTTACATACGACGGGCCTATTGCCGCAATACTGGCACCGGGCATACTTGTAATGGCATCGTATGAGCGTTTTGCCTGCACCGGCGATTTACCCAAACCACGCCCCCATAAACCGGCAAGCTCGCGCGGGTTAACCCTTAGCGCTTCTTCCTGTACCGGATTGAGGTATAGCTTTACTATTTTTTTGTTCGATTCCAACTTCCTGTTCTAATTGATTGCGTTCGCTTTCGTCTATAATTTCAGCCTCTTCCCATTCGCGGAACATCTTTTTAAGGTCTTTCTCGGAAATACCCGGATAGCCGTGTTTTTTATGATCGGTATCGAAAATCACAACGGTTTCAGGTATCTCTTTTTCGCCAACATCCTCGTCTTTTAAATGAAGTTGCAGGATTTCGCGTTTTTCTTTGATTAGAGCGCCTATCTGCTTTGTTACGTTAATTGGATCGCTGGGAAGCACTTCGTACAAAATAGCTATCAGATTATCGATCTGACGGGCTAATACCCTGCGCACTGTTTTGCGCGACAGGTTTTGACTTGAATTGTAATAATTCTGAGCGTTTACCACATGCTTTAATGCCGATCGGAAAGTGAGTTTTTCTTCGGGAAACTCTTTTACCATCATTTTGGCAATGGTTTCCATATCGAGATGACCCACACACACCAGCTGGTCGGCAAATTTCCACAGCTTTAACCAGTTTTGGTACTGGGCTGGCAGCTCCCCTTTCCCATCGGTTTTAAACCATTCGAGAACAAGTTCGTAGTCGTGGTATTGTTCGTGTTTTTGAATGTTGGTCATTATTTGCGGGTTTGTTTTAATGCTCTACTCAACTGGCTTACTCCCCGGGCACATTCTTTTGCATAAGCAGGAATGTTCTCTTTAAACTCAGCAAGCTTTTTACTGGCTTCCGCGTTCTTAGGTATGTTTTTTCGATAAAATTCCTTACTGCAGGCAGAATCACAGAAAAACAGCGCCGAATATTTCCCGGTAAACAGAAATGGCATTTTAAACACAAATCCCAAGCGCTGAGCCTGGGCACCTGCTGCACCATCCGATTTCTCCGTTTCAAACAGAAACTTTTCGCATTCGTTACAATGTATTTTTCGTTTTACCTGGTTCATCTCAGTTGATTTTAAATTCAGTCCCAAATGTTATTTTGTTCACGTATTTGGTGAATTTTATTACGGAGGTGGATCTCGTCGAGCTTTTGATTAAAAGCAATCAGCGCCTTTCCGTTTTTAGGATTACTGGATTCTTTTTGCAGGTTCACAAAACGCTCTTCATCCAGTGCATCGCGGCCATCGTCGTAGTTTTCTTTTACACCGAGGGCAGGGTTGTTGTAGTCGATCCAAAAACGGCGAAAACTGATCCCCAAATGACGAGCCACCTGGTCCATGGTACGGCCCGATTTTGCCAGCTCGAAAATTTCCTGGTAATCGGCATCGGAGTAGTTTTTTATGGTGATGAGATTTTTTGCCATTTTGGAAAATGCTTTAATGCGACAATGCTTTAATGATAAAATGAAGGGCAGAACGAGTCTGCCCTTTTGGCTGGTTTTATTACTGCTCTTGGGATTTTAGTAACTTATCGCAGATGGCAAGTGTGTTTGCCCACTTGTCGCGGAGCTTTTCTTTAGCCGCATATTTTTCGTCGCCGGGGTGTTCTTCGCACCACTTGCGGTAGCGGGCAAAGTTATTGTAAGCGGCATCGCGCTTTTTATTCAGGGCCAGGGCTCCCTTTGTATCGAGCAGCTCCTTTAGCTCCTTTTCTTCTTTGTCGGCCAATAATTTCGGGTGTTTACCCAAAACCGTTTGTGTATCGTTATAATGTTTCAGCTCGGCATGAGCAGCACGGTTTGTTTCGTCGGCAGCTACAATTTTAGCCATAACAGCGGCACGTTCCTCGTCGGTGGTAGCAGCTTCCAGCTCGGTGTCGTGCGCTTCGCACAGTTTGTTCCACGAAGCAATGACATCGGCAAACATTATTTTAATGCTGTCTGGCGCTGTATCCAGGAGAAGATTAGGGTACATCGTTTTTAGCGAGAAAACAGGGTGGTTTTTGGCGTCTTTTGGACCAGTCTGACCCCCTCCGCTTCGCTCGTCCCCCTGGAGGGGGACAATTTTCGTGCTATCAGGATTATCTCCTGGTTCCGGATCTTCATTTTCCTTCGTTTCATCACTGGCTTTTGCAGCTTCCTGAGCTGCCAGAAGTGCAATTGTAATGTCTTTCTGACCTTTGCTTGGCGCAGTTAACTCAAGGTGCTCAAAAGCGGCTTTTTTGGCATAATAATCGGCCTTTTCGATATCAAATTTCAGAATATCGAAATTCTCTGGATCGAATTCGGTTGTTTTAACTACACCCCCTGTCGCTTCGCTCCCGTCCCCCTGAGAGGTGGACAAATTCTTAGAAATGGTGATGTCTTTTGGTTTGAATTCATCGCGCAAATTGCGAATGGTTGAGAGCATCAGCTTTTTGTTGGCCGGAAACTGACCTTTACTAAGTACAGTGGCCACCAGCTGTTTTTTGCCGTATTTATTTAACAGGGTTATACCGGCATCCCAGTTCGGATTTTTTTCAATCCAATTGTTCAATTCGTTATAAGCATTCAAATTTTCCATGGTAAAATTCTTTTATTATGCTTACAAAATTGCAATTGCATTGCCGAACACTAAAGGACAGAGGGATTGAGGGAGTGAAGGATTGAGTTTTCAGTCGCAGTTATCAGGTACCGGTGGCGTCGAGCATTCTTTCAGGTAGTAATCTACAACTTCTTTAAATCGATGATCAATTTGTTTTTGAGTCTCACGGATGGCATGGTCCAGTATTGAATTTTGCGGAACAAATTGGCAACCTGGCAATAAAAAGAATCGGGGATTGTTCATAATCAATTCATGCAGGCGGTCTTTTAACCGGATCAGCTCTTTATCCGAATAAGCAGCTTCGTATGCGGCATGCCAGGCAGGCCTTCCAAATTTTTCGCCCTTATCATTAACAATAAGCCAGTCGCTTTCCTGTTTATGTGGATAATCCATTTCTATTTTACCTGGCATAGTTTCTAAGATCACGTTTATCAATTAAAACTTCAGTATCGTAAAAATCAGAAAGCCGGTTAAGATAGTCTAGCACCGGAGAATTACGATAGTTATAAAAAGTATTACATATCTTGCCGTCCATAACAAAATGAAGACCGCTATTGGTTTTTTCAGCTACAATAAAACAGAAAATTTCCTTTCCGTACATAATTTCAACGTCGGCAGAAACCATATACTCTTTTCCTTCTTCTTTAATCAAATCTGGTAACGATTTAACTGCAAAAACACGAGAATCCGGAACATTACATACCTGGTTATAAAAATCCTGATAAGAAACAGATTTCATTAAATTTTCGATATACGCTGAACTTTTACCGAAATCCCTTTCATTGTGCCATACATTATTTTTATCCATCTTAATCAAAAGAAAGTTTCAATGTTCCTTCGTAACCATCTGACTCAAAATCGAAATTGGCAATTGTGGGACCAAGTTTCGAAACAGTTTGTATTGAAATAATCTTTAAGTTCGGAAAATTATCACAATATAATTTAAGAACAGCCTTTTGTTTTTCGTCTAGTCTTTTTCCGTAAAACTCCATAAATCTGTCAAGCTCATTCATTTTCTGCCGATAATTTTTAGTTTTTGATTTCTGTCCGTTGTTAATATTCGGTGCTGTGCATAAGTTGCCTTAAAAAGTGGCGGAGCTGTTACTGTGGTTGGTTCGTTTTCTTTTCGGGTAATTTCATCGTCGAATTTTGTTTTTATATCGGTAAGTAATCTTGCCAGTCCAACCTTTTTTAAGGTACTTTCATACTCCGAAAAACTAAAACTTAATTCAACTATATTGCCGTTACGTTCGGCATAAAAATGAATCCTACCGGGCCTGTCAAACACCTCGCAACGGCTAAAAGTATCTTCGCAAACTACCCGAAACCTGTTATTTATATCCAATATTCCCATACCCAAATATACAAAAAACCTTCGAAGAGAATTCTCCGAAGGTTTTGGGAAAAAAGAATTAATTAAATAAGGGGCGGTTATGCTGCTGCTGTACGCGACAGTTCTACATAATCGTCGGCACCACGAATAAAGAGCTCCAGTTCGGCCCCTTCTTCCGATGTCCAGTCGGCGGTGAGGTTAAACTTCACGTTGGTAGCTTCAATTGTGGTAAGATTTACTGTTGATCCACCTACCAATACTACGCGGGTACCCGGTATTGCATTGGTAAAACCGGCCAGTGTAGTGGCAGCGGTATTCTCGGGGATAACAAATTTGGCTCCCTGCGACAGGTCGTAGCTGGTAGCATCGGCCAATACCAGAACTTCTTTTAAGAATGCACCGGAGCCCACGTATTGTGGAATTAAACCGGCCCACTCTGTTTTGTAGTTCAGGGTATAACCTTTGCGGTCGCCCGCTGCCATACCAGAAGCAAATTGCGCCTGCAGGGTTGCCGGCATTCCTTTCCAACCGAAACACCAGGTAATACCTGTAGTAATTTCGTCGAACAGGATAAACCACTCTTCGCGGCCATGATCGTTGATCAATTGGCGAACAGTCATTTTAGAACCGGGAACATAAACCTTCAGGTTTGAAGTGTGTCCGTCGTGGTCGCGCAGGTCGTTTCCTTCTTCCGAAAGATCGTTCTGATCGGAAGTAACATACAGGCTTTGCCAGCTTTTGCCTGCGTTAAACAGGAAAGAGTCGGAAATTTTAGCCTTGTTATCCGAATCTACATCGGGGATGTGCGATAACCACGATTTAAAAGCAAAACGAAAATTGGTGAAACCACCTCCCATAATAGGATCGCTTTGTATACTATCGAGTTGATTGTCTTGTGTAAAATCCATTGTATCAAATATTAATGATTAAGGATGAATGATTAATTAGAACCCCCTCCCCCTTCGGGTACTCCCCCTGAAGGGGGAGAAATTCCCGAACGAAAAGAAGAATTATATTATGCTGCACTAGGCACTGCGTCCGATTTCTTTGAAGAGGCCGGATTTAGTGTAGTAGAATTTAATCCATGCGGCTGCTGCACCTGTCCAGTCGCCACCAGTAAGAACAAAGTTACCTCCGTTGGTAATGGTAGTTGCGTTGGCACCACCGCCACCGTTAATGGTGTAGGTTTTATCGGCCACGGCATCGTCGAGGTCAGTAATTTCAAGCGCTCCGGTGTTAGCATCCGAAGTAATGAAATTAAAACCGTTGGCTACTGAAGGCGTAGCATCGTCGGCAGTAAATTCAAGTACTGCAGTACCGTTAGAAGCCAGTTCGCGATCAATTTCAATGAATTTATCGCCTACTTTAACCAATACCAGTTTGGCATTTTTCTCGGCAGTCCAGGCATCTTCTAAAACAAAGTTACCAGCGTTGGCAATGGTTGAAACATTGCTCGATCCGGTACCCAGTAAATAAATTACCTGGCCTTCGGTAGCATCGTCGATGTTGGTGATAGCTGTTGCCTGGGTATTGTCGCCCAACTTTAAGCAGTTGTGTGTTTTTACCGATGGCGTAGTATCATTAGCATCGCTAAGGATGTAAGTAAAGTCGTCGAACTCGTCGGACAGGAAGATGATCTGGTTGTCGTAAGTCTGCTCGTCTTTTGAAGCATACTCGTAACCCGATTTAATAGGAGCAATACCGGCAGCACCGTCCATAAAAACGATGGTGTCGCGTTTTTCCTTCTGAGTATTAAAACGGTTATCTTCGCCACGCTGACGATAGAACTGACGGATTAAACCAGGAACTACCCAAACCAAGGTTTTCGAATTCCAGTAAGGCACACCTTTTACCTCGATAAAATCGGGAATGGCAACGGTATCTTTTTCCGAAACGTTGGTGTTTTTACCCAGCGCATCTTTATATGCTTTAAAAGCATCGGCACCATCTTTTGATGTAAGCACATACATTTTGTCGACAGAATCGCGAATGTCGCGCGGGATCATTTGGGTTCCCCTGGCAATCATTTTATAAATGTGGTTATCCGAATCGAAAGCCACATCCCACTCGCCTAAGTTAAAAGGCTTAATACGCAATCCTTCGCGGATTGACTGTAACGATTTAAGCACACCGTTAACCGACTGCATTACCGGACCGGCAACACCATCGGCACTCTGAAGGTAAACACCCTGTACCAAAGCTTTGGTTTTTTCCTGGGTAATTTTTTCCTTCATTTTGGTAAGCAGGAATGAAACCAGCGGTTCCTGGAACGGATTTGTTCCCTGAGTCATTGGTGCCAACCAGCTGTAGATAAATTCGCGAAGCTCGGTAGCTTTAAAGCGGTGATCTACTTTGTAATCGCGTACTTTAATAATCTCAGGTTTAAATTCGAACGAACCTTTTTCGGTCCACTCCGGATTGTAAGCCTGCAGGAATTCGCCTGTAAACAGGTCGGTAACCACCAGCTCGTCTTTTATTCCGGTTCCGTAAGGAGGGAAAATTGCGTCGAGCGACGGAGTGCGGGTCATAAACGTTTGGATCTCGGAATGACGTTCGCGGAAATAATTTCCGAGGTCGTCCTGGATCTGCGCGATGTCGATCTCTGAAGCAGCTACAAGAGCATGCGCCATTGAGTGATTACCATCGTTGGCAATTAACAAAGCAGCTTTGTTCCAAAAACGGATATCGCTTGAGGCATTTAAGCCGGTAGCGAGTGCATTGAAGGTACTCATTTCGTTACCAAGATTAAGGGTTACTGATTCGGGTTTGTTACCAAGGGCAGCAATTTGGCGTTGCAAAGCCTTGTTTTGAGTCTCGAGCGCGTTAAAACGAGCTAACAGTTGATCGTTTGAGGCTGCCTGAGCTCCGTCGCCATCACCAGAAGCAGATCCATCGCCGGCTCCGTCGCCATCACCAGCTGCCGATCCGTCGCCGTCGCCGGCACCATCACCGTCGCCCGATCCGTCGCCATCACCATCACCAGATCCATCACCATCACCGGCTCCGTCGCCGTCGCCAGATGCTGATCCCTGACCATCGCCAGAACCACCATCGTTACCGGTAAAGAAACTAGCCATAACAGCTTTATTAAACGCTTTTTCGATAGCCTGGATATTATCTGTAGTAACAGAAGCGTATCCCTCTTCGAACTTCAGGCCTTTCAGATTCAGATCTTTGCTGAACCGTGTTTTGTAGGCCGATTTAATTGAGTTTACCTGCTCTTCCGACAAGTCAACTTTTCCGTCTTTAGCTTCAAGCTTATCAACGCCAAGTATTGCCATTAGAATAGGAATTAATTTTGGGTCCATTGAATAAAATTTTTAGTTATTACTCTGATTAATTATCACTGTCAGAAATTTATTTTTACTTGTTTTTTAGCCATTTCCTTCACCCACTCAACGGTTTGCGCCAACGACCCTATGCGATCGATTAATCCGTTACCATTATTCCCGGGCAGGCAATCTTTGGCAAAGAACATTTCGGCAGAGAATACATTGTCGGCGTTAACTTTGTCGATTTTATCCTGATCGACCAGTTTTATAAAAGCATCGAAATTGTCGCGCAGCTTGGCGCCACGGTTATCGGCCACCATTTTCAGGTAATACCTGGCGAAGGGATCGAGCACTTGTTTGGTAATGTTTTTACCATCGCCCTGGATGGCCTCCATGGTATTTTTATTTTTATTGTATGAATAGGTTGACTTGTAGGTGTAAATCACCCATCCACGTTCTTTAAGTGCTTTTTCGTTGTTCTGAAACTGGCCCATAACCCCCATAGATCCGATGCGGACCATTGGATTTGAAGCAACAACCAGGTCGGAGCCTGAAGTTGATATTAATGCTGCCGATGCTGAAAAATCTTCGTATAAAGCAGCCAGCGGTTTGTTGCAGGCATTTATGGCATTAAAAATTGGTGGCATCGATTCGAGCTGACCACCTCCTGATTCGACAAAAACAATTACTCCTACAATATTTTTATGCCTGTCGGCTTCCGCAATTCTGTTGGCGGCTATTGTTGTTCCGGCGGGTCCGCAAAGTTGCGTGTATTTTGTCATGGCTCCGCGAACAGGAATAATGGCTACTGATCCCGGGGGAGCATCGTCGTAAATAGATTTGTTCTGGTTGGTGTTTGAACGAGCTGCAAATTTTCCTTTACCGGTTTGCGCTGCACTTTGCAAATTAACATTTACCGGCATTCCAAAGGCATAAGGTAAATTTTCTTCGGGTTCGGGAGCCTGTTCGAGTTCTACGAATGAAGAAACGGGTTGAAAATAGGGTAAGTAGGCATTAAACAGCTCTATTGAGAAATTGGGTTCGATGGCCCAGGAGCCGTTTAATGTAAGATCGATAAGATAGGGAAGCTTCATAATTTGCGCTGAAATTTACGTTCAGAGCAAACCTATGAAAGGGGGTTAAATGCTGAAAAGACACCCTTCGACTTCGCTCAGGGTGACAGTTTTCAGTAGCAGTTTACAGTAGGCAGATATCGCTTTCTACTTCATTTCCCCAGGCGTGCCAGTTTTCGCGTTTATTACGGGCAAACAGCTCTAGTTTTGAATATCCATCAGACACTTGCTCAATGAGTTCGTAAAACTTATCCGGTTTTTTTGAATGACACGGATAGCCATTTACATAAGGTCTTTTGGCTTCGATTACACTTTCCGGAATTATACCTGTAGCTTTTAAATTTCCTTTCCGGCAGAATAATAAATATTCGGAAGTAATACGAACGGTACCACCAAGTCCGCCGCCCATTCGTTTCTTTTTCCATGTTATGCAGGTAGAATAATTAAACCCCCATTGCTCAATAACCCTATTGGCCTGAAGTAGGTATTTATTGGTGGTCCACATGAAAAGAAAAGCATCGCTGGCAGCGATATCTACCACAGGAAGATTGGCAATTTCTTCAACACTCATTGTTGGATAGGGTAAATTAAGCGATCCGTTTTTATCGCTTCTCCACTTTTTGCCGCCTTTCTGATCCCATGGCGGATCGGCATATATTACCTGGTATTTCCCCATTTACTATTCTTCTTCGGCGAGTTTAATTTGTAGTGGCGGGGTAAGCGATTGGCCGCTGAAGGTGATTACCACACCCGAAAAATCTTGTATGCCCGGAGCGGCAGGTTGGTTAAACAGCTGTTTTAATGGATGCTCTTTGGTACCCATTATAATGGTACGGCCCCGGTTGTTGTTGTAGCGCAGAATTACTTTTTCGCGCAGGGCATTTAGCTCGTTTATTACATCGGGGTTGTTTTCGTGCACCCGGCACTGCAGCTTATTGGCGAAATAAGGTCCGGCATCGGAATCCTTTTTTTCAAAATCGGGCGAAATGGTTCCGGCTACCGCATCAATATCCTGCCAGCCATCGCCGGTAACTACAATTGACGATGCGTCGACCTCGATTTTTGTAGTTATATATGGAAACCAGGCGATATTTGAAACTTTGCAATACTGGAGACTATTAAACCCTCCTATTGCTGATTCTGAGACTTGTTTTTTTATCATTTCTTACGGTGTATTACAGTTTCTTACTATTCTTACAGCTACTTAACATTTATTACATACCGGACAAACGAGAGTTCTTTCGGATAATCTTTTTACGGTGTTTTTTTACATATCCGCGATTTTTCCATCGCTGAAATTCTTTTGCCAGCCGTTCGTAATTGGTAGTGGTTATCGGGATGTTGTACATGATCATAAAATGTTCGATGGCATCTTTCTGCAGCCAGCGCATTTTTTTCGAGTTTACCTTCTTTTTTACTTCTTCGTGAAACTGGAACTGAAACATTTCGGCTACCCTTGAGGCGAAGAATTTAAGGCCATGCCGGTTTAGGTACCAATTGTCGGCATTAAACTGCCAGGAGCGGAGTTTAATTTCTACTTTAAAATCTGATTCGCCAGGTTCCGATTCTTCAATTTCTGCAAGCATTTCGGCAGGCACCTCTTTTATCAGCGACGAAATACAGTATTCCAGGTCGTCGCCTTCGGGAAATTCCATAAACGGCTTTTTGCAGTGGTAAAAGCTTCGCAGAAAGTTTTGATAAAACGGATCGAGCTGAACAACAATAACAGCGGTTTTGGTTTTGGTGATTGTTTTTGTCGTCATAAGCAAAGTGTGTTTAAGGTTCGACAAAAATCAGCAGGGGAAATAAAATACAATCTCATAATAGGCTTGTTACACAAACCCGGAAAAGCAATCAGTAACAAATATAATACATCTTTTATGTTTGGCGAAAAGAAAAACCTACGACCTGTAAAAAAGTTACCTACATTACCTACATTACTAGTAACCAACTGATACAATGATTGTTAAGTGTAGGTTTTTACTACCTACAAACGGCAAATGTAGGTAGCTTTTTTTACCTACACCAAAAACAGCCTACAAAACCACTGTTTTTACCTACAAAATATGGGTTTTTACCTACACCAACCTACAGTAACAAAATGATATTGGTTTTATAAACTATTAATTTATAAGTATTTATATTATTCTAATTACAATTTGTAGGTAATGTAGGTAGCTTTTTTGTGTGTACCCGATCAGTATTTATACAAACCAAAACATAAAATATGTTAACGTTCTGACAGACAGAAGAATAAACAATTTCAAAAGTAGTATTTTCCTACAAATGACCTAAGTTTTTAGTTATAAATGTGTAGTTTTTACAGTGCTGCTGTGACGCTGTGTGGTGAATATGAGCCGGGGATGGTCCTAAAATTCTCGTTTAGGGGGTCCGGGGGATTTTGTAAAAAAGGTAAGTTGTTTTTATTTCGTTTTTCTATATATCTATAGCTGTTTTCCTACATAATTATGCTGTACCCCTTTGTCTCGTGCCTCGACATTTCCCCTTATTAAGGGGAATAGATATGGTATTCTCCGTCAGTTGACGGATCATAGCGTTTACCTACCCTCTCCCGACACGTCGGGATCTCCCTTCCGGGAAGGGAGAACAAAGTGGTATTCGCTTCGCTCATAGAGTTAACGCCTGGCGGCGGTTTGCCCGGTGGTTGAAACAAACGCTAACAGTCAGCAAATAAAAAAGCCCGACTTAAAAGTCAGGCTTCATTACTTGCTTTGGTGTTAGCGTTCATTTCTGTGGAAGGATCTCCGTTTCGTAATCGTACACCCAGTAATATTGTCCGTCGGGTTTAACCAGGAACATGGTGTTGTTGTTACTTGGGCACTCGGTTCGCATTCCGAGCAAGTTAAGCTCGCCAAAAGTTTTGTGCTTTGCTTTTACGGGGAAAACGTTTTTGAGCATTTCCTGATCGACAGGTATAAGCTTTCTGAGCGTATTTTTGTTTTCTTGGGTCAGCTCTTCCCATTTTACATTGTACAGCGCATTGCTGAGCTCGATATTCAGGTCTTCCAGTCTTTCGTCTTCTTCCACTTCCGCTGCTTCTTCTTCGTGGCAGTTAGGACAAATTACCGTGTTTTTGTGCCATTTATTTGACGGGTACCCATCGTTTAAGTCGAATATAGCATCGCAATGTATGCATGGCGTTGGCATATCCATTTCTACGTAAGCAAATTGATTCATAATGTGTATGTTTTAATTGTTAAGTTCAGTTTTTTCTTTCTCCTTATTCTTGTCCGGTTTTCTGCGCTTGAATATCGATTCGAATATTCCTTCGAACATAGAAGTTATACAGATAACGGTGATAATAAAAATTATACCGTACCAGAACAGCCGGTTGCCATTCTGTTGGTTTAAAAATTCAAATAGTTCTTTCATAATTAAGCTCCTTTATAATTTGGTTTAACTGCCGGTTCTCTCAATCCTTCCTGTACAAGCAAATCATTGGCTTCGTTGTACATTTCTTCCAGCTGAAGTTTCTGTAAGGTTTTTTGTTTTATCTGCTCCCTTAGCTCTGTAATAAGGCTAAGAGCCTGCTCAACATCTTTCCGATCAACAATACAATGCTGATTATCCATCAATACTTCTTTTTCGTATTTCGGATGGGTGTGCAATAGTTCTTTCATAATTAATCAGGGAAACAGTTGTCTTCAATTGTCCAGCTATCTAAATCGCCATGTTTTATTGCAAACTCGTAACAATCGACATGGTATTTTGTAATAGCGGCTTCCAGTTGCTCGCGGGTTTCGAATTGCTTTTCTTTATGGAATGTGCCCAAGCTCATTATCAGGTTTTCGCGGTCGACCTGGCAATGCTCTGTTATTTGAGCCGGATTAACAAGCGCATAAAGTGCCTGTACGTGTTGTTGGTTTGCTACAACCATATTGGCGCTATCGATCTCCACGATATCAGATCCAACATTGGCGGTTACGGCAATGGCCGGCTCGGCGAATTGGGCTGTTTGAATAATTGACGGAACGGCAGTTAATGATTCATCGTTACCAAGGTTTAATTGCTGAAGCAGGTTTTGCATAAATTCGGGGGTGCGCCCCTCGTTAAACCAGTTTGTATCTTCCTGGTTCTCGGGAAATGCGAAGTTGCTTCGCATAACTAATTCTCTGATTGTAATTTCCATTGTGTTTTATTTAATTGGTTTTGGAAAATTCTCCTTGTTGAAACAAATCAGTTAAGATTATTTTCAAACCAAGTGGCGTAGTGTACTTCTTTGAATTTGCTAACATCATTAACCTTTTCAAATTCTGAATATGGTTTGGTTAAACAGCCGCCTTTAGTTTTAACAGTCATTGACTTAGGCCACAATTCCATTACTTGCATTGCTTTGTTTGTTGCCTTTCCTGAGTAACCACTTTTTAACTTAAAGAAGTCACCCTCTTTTATTTTATTTTTGTCAATCATAGTTTTAATTTTAGTTCGACAAGTTTAATTTAAAAGCATTTCGGACACATTGTGCCGATAAGGTGTTCTGTTCCACAAGTTGTACACTTTTGATATGTGTCTTGCTTGCTGAGTTCTTCCATGAGTTTTTTATCAAACTCATCTCGTTCTTTTGTGCCTTTCGGTATATCCCGATCAATGGCATCTTGCAGTGAAATTCCTTTTTCTTTCATAGTTCCCTATTGTTTCCTTGATTAAACAGGCTTTGCATATTTGTAGCCGTACAAGGTATTATTGGCGAGTTGCGTTTGTGTCATTTTATATCCTCCATTTTGGTGTCAGAATCCCATGTTTCGTTGCAATCCGGACATACCCAGAAAGTATACCGATTGTGGCGCTTAACATTGTTATGCTTACAACCGTTATTTCTGGCCTCGTGGAACTTTTTATATCGATAAAAATCAGGTAGTAATTCGTGTTCGAAAGGTTCATCGACATGAATGGTGGCAAAAGGCAATGCCGAAACAATTGCAGCTTTCATCGTTTTATGGTGCCCACTTATTCCTGAATCGCCAAGTACTTCACGGAATATGTACCCGCATGGCTCCTTTACCAAACGCCATTCAGAGGTGTAACTTCCATTTGTTTTTCTCAAATAATCGATTGTATTACAATGCCAGTTATTATTCGGTTTCCTTCCCCTGGCTTTTATCCGGGTGTGGGAAACTCCAAACAGCTCGGAATACCCGACTATTACTCTTTTTGTTCTTAATTTGACTTGCATATTTATTTGTTTTAGTAATTATTACTGATTGCTGTGTTAACATTTTTGTTTCCGGAAGCGGAGCTGGCCAGCTGGAAGTGTTAACGATTTTACAGCTGCAGGATCTTCGATCGCTCCGGATCCGTTCCCGGAGTGTTAACTATCGAGGTCTAAAAATTTGATTAATGCTTGTTTTAAGTTTTTCGCCCGAGCGTCCTGATTGGCCAGTTTCATCTGCAGTTCGTGAATCTCATCTTTGAGCTCCCTGTTTTTAACAAAGATTTTGTCCAGCTTCTTCCGATCTTCGAGCCACCTGGCCAAAGCTTCTTTTATTGCTGTTGTTGCAACCTGGTTGCCGGTTAAATTCATAATCTGTTCGAAGAGCTCCCGGTCGGCCTCGTTTATATCGCGAAATAGTATAGCTTTCATTGTTCTTTTTTGTTGTTAAACCAATTATCAAAAGCCTCGCGGCCATGGTCTTTCCAGTCTTTCCACACCTGGCGCAAATACCTTCCGGGATAAGTAACCGGCTGATCGGGATGAAAGAAGTATTCGCGGCCGTTACAGCTGGCCACAATCTGTTTATCTTTTACTCCGAGCTCGTGATCGAGCTCAACCGTGTATCGTGCCTGCCCTTTTGGTAGTACGAACCGAACACAGGTGTCGACTTCCAAATTATCGGCTATAAGTACTTTAAGCGGAATGGTGTATTGCTTCATTTTCGGGTGAGTTTTGCAGTGATGTAAAAACCATAGGAATATGCGTCATATAAAACTGGGTATAATCGGCATTAAAGCTGAGTCCGCCCTGCCAGGGCATTTGGTCCATCCATGCCTTTATGCAGGCAATAAATTTGGTTTCATTCTCCTTTTCACAGATTTCAGAAATCAAATACCGGTCGCCGGGCTTCATGTTGTTCAGGAATGCCCAAACCTTGTTTTTATATGCCTCGAATGGAAGTGCCATGGTGTTAGGTGCTGGATTCTTGATGCTTGATACTGGATGCTGGATTCAGGATGTCTGATGCCGGATGATCATGCATCAGAATAAAATCGCGGATATCGGTTATACTAATCTGAAAATTATCCTCGATTCCCATTAACTGACCGCCGTGCATTTTCCGATGATCGATATAATGAAATTTCATGTCCGAACAGCGTGGGTACTGTTCATTAATGATCGTGGTAATTTCTTTCAGGCTCTCTTTAATTTCCTGAAGTTTACCTTCATCCACAACACAGCATGAGTAATCTTTAACAACTTGCTGCATTGCTTCATTTGCTCTGTTTTTTGGCTGCCATAGCCGAATGTCTAAATAGTAATGTTTCATATTTATTTGTTTTTAAGTGGTAAATCAAAATACTTTATCATCGCCTTTGGTGTCCATATCGGCTTCGCGGAGTTTATCTTCATCCGATAGCGGCTCCGGATCTCCTTTTAAATCGATACCCAAAGCATCGTATTTAAAAAACAGTGCCGGCAGCGGAGTTGTACCGTTAAATCGTATCTGCTTTTTGCGGCCCTTTTTGTCGGTCATATCAATGTGGTAATTCTCGTTACTGAGGTAGTTCTCGAGGGTTGATTTGTCGAGGATCTTCTCGTAACCCAATTTCCGGGCTTCTAAACTGTACAGGTGGTGGAAACGGTTAACGCGAATGGCCAGTGTATCGTCGATAAATTTAAAGTCGCCATTCTTTTCGGTGAGCTCTTTGCGGCCATACAGTATTTCAATAATATCCCAAAATTTGGCGATATCGGTATTGGCTGCCAGATATCCGCTTTGGCGGTCGATGTTGTCGTAAAACACCGCCAGCAATTCGTTGTACGAAATGTCGAGCTCTATTTTTTGTTTATCGAGCAGGATCTTCACCGGTGTAACCATCCAGGCGGCATTTTTTAGCATGCGGTCGTCGATTGCCCGGGTTTTATAGTGGCTGTAAAAATCGGCAAATACCTGGTCGTAGGTATCGTCGAAATTATCTTCAATCAGTTGCCGGTGGCAAAGCAGCTCAACTGTAACGCTGGTAAGGCCCTGCTCTTCCATATCGCGCAATTTGCGGAACTCTGAGCGCTCTTCGGGCGAGAACTTATCTTTATTAAACAGCAACAGAATGGAACGCGAAAACAGGGCCGAGTTATCGGTTGGTATCTCTTCGCCCGACACCAATGCGGCCGACAGTATTGGTGTACTCTCGGTGCGGTTATCGTTACTAAACGACTTACGGCCATAACCGTGCCGGTCGTAAATGTTTTTCAGCGTTTCTTTGGTGTCTTTACTTACTTTGGTGTTCGAATATTCATCGAGATGCACCAGTCCGTTGCGCACCTGGGCAAAGCGGGTAATAAAATATTTAATAGTGCTTTTTCCGGCCAATCCAATGGCATCGCTTTTTTCGCCAAACAAGTGCAACAGGCTTTCGCAAATGGTACTTTTTCCGGTTTTTGGCCGGCCTGCAGCCCAAAGTAATGGAAAGCCCAAACCCGATTTATGGTGGAAGACGATATCGGAAAACAGCGACGATATAAAATAGGTAGCTGCTATGTGTCCGTTGCGGCCATAACAAGTGGTAAACTGCTTTTTCCAGCGCGAAAAGTTAACGGCTTTACTGCCGGGTAAGTGGCTGAATTTTTTAATGTCTTTGTAGGTCTCGGTATTCCGGGCATTAAACTTACTCCAGGCGGGGAAATAATACGATTTTTCGTTCAGGCTAACAATGCCGTGTTCATCTACCGGGTGAAATCCCTGGCTTGTTACCACGCCATTGCTGAATGCGTAAAAACCATCGAGCGGGCTCCATCCTAAAGTCGGAAGCAGAATGGCCGGTTTTTCGTGGCGGAAAAGAACGGTCATAAGATCGAGCAGGTTTTCTTTGCTGCCTTTCCAAATAAAGTTTCCGAAGTCGATCAGTCGCGCCTGGAAGTCGGATAGCGACACAAATGTTTTTGAAGTTACCTCGATTACCCGGGTAACGTTTTCGTAGTTTTTAATTTGCACAATACGTTTCGGATCCTTCTCGCTATCGATCTGAAACAGCACCATCATGGTAAAATTGGCTACCTCTTTTGCTTTGTGGTTGCTGTCGTAGGTGTACAGACGTCCGTTAATTTCTTCCAGGTTAATATGGCGGGCGCTATCGTCTTCGGCCTGCGAAATGGTGCTGTCGGCATTTATTTTATAGGTGTACTTGTAGAACCTGAATTTTTTGTCGGGCTTTTGGTGCAGCTGCTGCCGGTAATAATCGTAAAACGACTGTACGTTTTCGATGTGGAATACCTCTTTAATTTTATAATCCGAGAGGGCACTTAGTTTATAAATGCCGAAATACTTACCTGGTTTATTTTCGCGGACAGCACGTTCCAGGTCGCGGCCAATTTCGTGCTGTTTGTCGTAGTTTTTGAATTTACAAACCGGCTTAATTTTCTTTTTCGGCTTTGGTAGCGGGCTGCTAATTGCCGATACCGAGCGGTATTCGAGTAGAAGATCGTCGACACCGTGTTTTTTATCGGGCTGAATATGTGGATGCGCCAGGTATACATCGGCAAAGGGCTCGAACAATGTTTTGGCCATTAACGATGCGCGGTAGAATACGTTTGGCCGGGTGGTTTCGGGTTTGTCTTTACTTTTCCCCAGGTCGAACAGGTCGGAATCGAGAACAACAACCACCTTTAGCACGTTGCAGCCTTTTAGTATTTCTTTTAGCTCTTTACGCAAACGTACCACATCTTCCTGTTCGCCTGGTTTTTCGGGTTCTTTAAAGCCGGTAAGTCCGTTCATACCAACGGCAGGTAAACCGGTGTTTAACCACAGCGACAGGGCTTTTTTAAACCCCTCGATAACGTACAGAATAGGAATGGTTTCTTTTGCGCGGAAGGCATCAGCCACCGGTGGCGTGCATAAAATACGTGTTCCGCCACCTTTAACCGGTGTGTATTTTGCCGGACCGGTAGTGGTTTGTTTTGGCACCATCCATCGGGTAAGGTACCAGTCGCGAATTTTTATGTGAGGTGCCTGGCCATAGGTGTATGTTTCAATGTCGCCGGTTAGGATATCGGGCACGTAAAAACGAACGTTGCCATCGGCATCGGGAGTCATGTAGGCTCCGGTTCCGGCCTGACCATCGCGCCGGTACGAGAATTCGTTTTGTTCGAGCGGAAGCCCAACCTCCAGTATTTGTTTTAAAAAGAAGGCGTACTTTTTATTTTTAAGGTACTTATCGTATAACGTTTTTGGATCTGACACGTGAAGCTAGGATTTGTATGGTTATTAATTATTGAAAATAGATTTGGAGCTGCTCGGCACCGGGGGGGGTATTTTACCACTGTTTAGACCGTTAGCATACCTAATGCGCCCTTTGTTTGGAGAAATGCGGTAAACGGCTTCTGAGCAACGTACCGAGCGGCCATTGTCGAGTTTTAGAACATAGTAGCGCTGGCCATCGTTGGTAATAACCCGATAGGTAATTATGGGTTTTGCCCCTTCAATTTGTTCGGCAACCAGTGGCTCGCGCTCTTTTAACCCCGAAAGGAAACTGCGTTCAACCCGTTGCTGAAATAATGCTGCAGAAAGATTTTCGCGCTCCGTGTCGGTAAGTCGCTTGTCAAATTCATCCTCCAGGTAATCGGTAATATTTTCAATCTCGAAGAATTTTCGCGGGATGAGTTTTAGATAACGGCCTTTGTAATGCAGTTCCATAAGTTCTAAAATTGATTACGACAATTGATTACAGTGAATTTTTTCTGATCAACATCCTTTAACTGAATGGCTTGTTGAGTAAGGTAGACGACAGTATATTTTGGCCCTCCTACAATATGGGGCTCAGTACCTTTCCACCCCTGGTAGCGAGAAGGGGTAAACATGAAAGAATCGTTTAAACAGAATATATCATCATAATCTTTGCATTCATCCACAATAATCAGATCGTAGAACACATCTAGATTTCTCAATGCTGCCAAATCATCTACCTTTTTGTTGGCAACATGGCTATAGGTATTTAAAACTCGCTCTTTAGGATGGGTAGAAGCTATTGCCGAAGCAATCCAGTTTTTACCACTGGCCATAGGCCCTGAAATGATAATTGATTTATTCATAACTAATTAGATTTATTTACTCCAAGTAGATGTTCGTAATTCATTTTGGCTTCATTCAGGTTTACCATAAAACTGCGATAAGCCTGGTGCGATCCCTGGTAAGGAAAATGATTAGCGCCTTTGTAGAACTGATCGTATTCCATTTGCTGAATTTTTAAGTCGAAAGGTTTCACCTGGGCAATGAGATCCGGATCGAGTCCGAAGGCCATAAAGATTACTTCTTCTATGCGTCGCTCGATTTGTTTAAACCCGGGCCACAATACCTTTAGTGGTGCAATAATATCGCCTGTGTAAGCTTCGGCAGCATCGTGCAACAGGGCAGCCAACGACAGTCCGGGACGATTGAATGTTTTTTTAACATGGTAATAAACCAGTACACTGTGCTGGGCCACAGAGAAGAACTTTGGCGACTGGCCATTAAAATGCGGATTGTTTGAAAGTCCGGTAATTATATCGTGCTCGTTTACCATTTCAATGGTAGGATTGAGTAGATTAAACTGTATTCCGGAAACGGTTGTCATACAGCCATTCAATTTTTTAGGATCAATTTCTTTCATTATTGTTTGGTTTTATAGAATTATGCGTACGGAGATTCGGTGTGAAGGCGATAAACTGCTGTAGAAAATTTTTCTGTGAATGTAGCCTCGTCGATTTCTACCCTATTTCGGTATTTGGCTATGGAATTAACTTCTTTATCTCCGGTCCACATTTTTACCTCCAGCTCGCTTACTTTATTTACTACTATATGTACCGTTTTCTTATCGTAGTCGACAGCGAGGTAGCTTGTGCCTATTTTGAAGAATCGCTTTTTCATGATCAGAATTTTTTTATAGTGCAGGTAAATAATTGGGTTCGATTTGCGGAGTTGTTTTTTGGCGCGTCGATGCCTGGCAAAGCGCACCGCCAGTCCAATGGTAAACAGGATGGCCAGTGGTATTATTCCGGCCATGGCTATTCAAGTTCAACTTCAAGTGAAAGCAGGTCGGTATATGACATCACCTCTGAAGGGTTTTTAGCCAGCATAATAATGGCTACCGGAACAGCTTCGGGTTTGCCGGTATTGTTTTGCATTTCGGCTATGATCTTCACCCGGTCGGGTGAGTATTCGCGTAAGTAACTTATAATTGCTCGTTGAAAATTGGCCTCGGGTATTTCAACCTCTTTGCCTTTACTATCGGTGGTAATTACTTTATTCATAATTGGTTGTCTTAATTTCGTTTGCGAACAAAACCCCCGGCACAATGACCAGGGGAATTAATGATTGCTTTTCCAGATTTTGATTAATATTTACGTTTCAATTTCTAGCTAAAATTTTGTTTTGGAAAGGACTGACCCCCTCTGCCCATGGAGTGGGAACCAAAGCGGACTTTCTAACCCCCTTTGCCGGCTTTCGCACTTTCCTTACCCTGGCATTTCCCCCTGAAGGGGGAAACAAAGCGGACTTTTTTTATTAAAAGCTGGCCGGAGCGGGAAATTGTTTTGTATCGTCTCGTTAATAAAAAATGCTCCGGCCGCTTTTGTCCCTCTTCTCACACTGTCTGTATCCCTGCAGACATGATATTTTTTTTGCAAACCCGGGAGCCGGTATTGTGGCCGGGATTCTCCCGGGATGTTGCACTCTAGGTTTTTCACAGAACGTTGTTTGACCCCCTCCGTCCGTCAACTGCCGGACACCTCCCCCTGAATGGTGAGGGAACAGCCATTATAAAAAAGGCGGGAGGCTGGCCTTTTTTTTTGACTCGACTTTCAACCTTTAAACTAAAATCAACTTAAACCATCGTTTCAATTTTGCCTCCCTTTTTTTCTACGTTGGGGAACGCTAAATTCCTATCTCTGTAGCTCGTGCCATAAGGCTGGCCATGTTGGGTGCACCTAGCTTTTCTTTTACCCTTTCTACCCTACTCTTCATACCTGCAGTACTCAGGTATATATCTTCGGCAGTAGCTGCTATGCTCTTCCCTTGTTTTAGTGCGTTGATGGTTTTTACATCATCCGATTTTAAACCGCTGGCCACACCACATAATTTGCCACGATGCGGACAATCGTAATCGTGACACATATTGTTATAAGCATCGGGAGTGAAGCGACCTTTAAGAATGTCGGGAACTTCATCGAGCCCACCTACTACACATTTGTACCAGGTATCGAACTCGCCACTAATGCCGGTAATTCCCATTTTGTTGTTGATGTAAGCAAGGCTGCGTTTGTCATTCCGGCAAGCATCGGCGATTAATCGTTGCGTTTGGCCGCTTGTTTCGTGGAATTTCAGGAATTGGTTACCATTCATTCGAACCCATTTTTCGTTGTTAAACCAAAACGGATCAATGCCATCGATAATACCAAATGGTACTAAGGCGATCCGGTTTCTTTTCACTAACTTTGTTTCCATATTTATTTGTTTAGAAGCCCGGGGAGGTGGTGGTACACCGTTGATCCGGGCTTTTATTTTTTACAGACTTTCTCTATCTAATTTTTCGATAATAGCCAACTTGACAAATTTTGCCGGCTTTATTCCTGCCTTATCCGATGCTTCTTCAATTTTAATCTTCATCGCAGAAGGAATTCGAAGCCCAATCCTTTTATCATCCTTTAAAGCCAGAAAATTCATACTATTTACTGTTGTTGATTTCATCTATAATATCTACTTTGTTAGTACAATTGTACAACATTCTGCGAATAATCGCAATATTTTGCGACAACTATTTCGGAATATAATGCTTATTTAGAATCATTCTTAATGCTTAATTACGACAAAATCCATTCGTGTATCAATAAGGATCGAACCCCGAAAACCTTGATAGCAAAGCATCTTGAAATCAGCGAAAGCACACTGAGAGACCGGCTTAAAAAAGAAAATTTAACACCCAATGACTTGTGGAATTTTGCGCGATTTTTTAATAAGCCAATGGAGTACTTTTTTAACGATGAAGACTCGCATGATTCTGCGAACGAACCAGAACTACTGTTTAAAACGAGTAGTAATGTGACTCTTTATAATTGCCCCGATTGTATTGAAAAAGAAAAAACAATAAGCGACTTACGCCAAACTATTGCCTTGCAAAATGAGCTACTGGAAAATTACCGCCCCAAAAAAGAGAAAGGCTTAGGGTAGCGTGGAAAAATCCATTTCCGGCGGTTGAGAAGGAGATGAACCCGTTTAAAAAAGTTAATAATCCTTTTAAGAGATAAGCAGTTAAGGACGAAGGTTCGACTCCCAACGGGATGAGATACACAAAGCGGACCGAAATACATACATAAATACATAAAGGTTGCATTACAACACGAAATACATAAACATTAATAACTGACACCGAGATGAATATGGGTTGATTGCGTTTCCCGCCAGCTCCACAAAAAAGAGATTTCATGGATTCTATTGAAATCTCTTTTTCTTTCACAGTGAAACAACTTCTTATCGTTTTGTCCACCCAAAAATCAAAATCGTCCACAATTCACCCGTTTAAATTCTTTATTTTTGCTTCACATATTATTCGCTCGATCCTGTGAACATCAAGATCGGCTTCTGGCACAAGAAGCATTTGCGGAATTTACACTAACAGGACAATAAAACATCGAAATGAAACAGTTATTCTTACTTATTGCAATCACATTAATTACCACATTTTCCGGATTTGCCCAAACTACTGAAATCGTTTATCTGTCGGGAACCGATGCCGATAACACGGTTGAATGGGACTTTTTCTGCACCGATGGCAGAAACAGTGAAACCTGGACAAAAATACCTGTACCATCAAACTGGGAACTTCAGGGTTTTGGCACCTACAACTACGGCCACGACTGGGCCAACGAAAATATTAAGCTGGGAAAAGAGCACGGCCTTTACAAACACGAATTTGAAGTGCCGCGCAGCTGGAAAGGCAAAACCATCAACATTGTATTTGATGGTTCGATGACCGACACCAAAGTTAAAATCAATGGTAAATCGGCCGGCGAAATGCACCAGGGAGGTTTTTACCGCTTTAAATACGACATCAGCAAATTGCTAAAATTCGGGCAAACCAACGTTTTGGAAGTTGACGTAGCCAAACATTCGGCAAATGAATCGATAAACCGTGCCGAGCGTCAGGCCGACTTCTGGATTTTCGGTGGAATTTACCGCCCGGTTTTCCTCGAAGTGCTTCCTGAAGTGCACATGAGCCGCACAGCTATCGATCCAAAAGCCGATGGTTCGTTTAAAGTTCTGATCGACCTGAACGAATCAAAATCAGATTTATCAGCCACGGTTGAATTATTCGATCTGGAAGGAAATCAAATCGGATCACCGGTTCAGGCTGAGATTGAAAAAGGAAATACAGAAGCCTGGGTATCGGGCAAATTCGACAATATTAAAGCCTGGAATCCGGAGTGGCCAACCTTGTACAACATGAAAATTTCGCTTAAAAAAGGCGACGATGTTTTGCATGAAGTTACCGAACGGATCGGATTCCGCACGGTTGAGTTACGTAAACACGACGGCTTTTACGTTAACGGAGAGAAAGTGTTGTTTAAAGGAGTGAACCGTCACTCTTTCTGGCCGGAAACCGGTCGCACGTTGAGTGACAGACATCATATCATGGACATCGAACTGATGAAAGAAATGAATATGAATGCCGTTCGCAGCTCGCACTACCCTCCCGACAAACGTTTCCTCGATCTTTGCGATTCACTAGGGCTTTTTGTGCTCGACGAAGTTACCGGGTGGCAACAAGGTTACGATACCATTGTTGGCCCGAAACTGATTAAAGAAACCATTCTGAAAGACGAAAATCACGCGAGTGTTGTTATCCTCGACCATGGTAATGAAGGTGGCTGGGATTTCAGAAACGAAAAAACGTTCCCTGAATACGATATTCAGCACCGCCCGATAATTTACCCGTGGTTGTTGCGCAACGGCGTTGACACCCACCACTACCCTGAATTTGAATACGCCATTGGCCGCAGTATTTTCGGCAACGATCCGTTTATGCCAACCGAATTTCTGCACGGATTGTACGACGGTGGTCATGGTGCCGGATTGGAAGATTTTTGGAGAAACTACCAAACTTCGCCGCTTCATGCCGGAGGATTTTTATGGGTTTTTGTTGACGAAGCTCTTTTGCGCACCGACAAACCGGGCACTGTTTTCGATGGCGATGGCAACCACGCTCCCGATGGAATTCTGGGGCCTCACCGCGAAAAAGAAGGCAGCTTTTACACCATAAAAGAAATCTGGTCACCAGTGCAGGTTGAGCCGGTAGCCATTGTAAAAAGCTGGAATGGCCGCTTGTTTTTGTCGAACGAATATATTTACACCAACCTCAACCAGTGTTCGTTTAAATGGGAGGCGGTAAAGACCGGTCTCGATCCTGAGGATGAAAAACAAGTTGGTTCGGGAACCGTTGAAAGTCCTGATGCAAAACCGGGCGAAACCGCTCAGGTAGAAATAGAACTGAACAACGCACTTGAAAATGCTGACTTGTTCCGTTTTACAGCTATCGGTCCACATGGCGAAGAACTTTACACCTGGAGCTGGCCGGTTATTCAGCCAAAAGACAAAGCAAAAGAATTGCTGGCCGAACTCAACACCGGAGACTCTGATATTTCAATTCAGGAAACGGAAGAGGCTGTAACCGCTTCGGTAGCCGATGTAGCCATTGAATTCAGCAAAGCCGACGGAACATTATTATCAGTGAAAAACGCTAAAGGAAATGTGTCGTTTACAGGCGGGCCGGTTGCAACCGGCGTTGAACACGAAGTTACCGGAACGGAATGGAAAAAGAATGAAGATGGCAGTTTCCAGTTTGAAATTACTACCAAAACCTATCCTCGCAAAATTACCTGGACACTCGAAAAAAGTGGTCTGTTAAAACTTGTAGCCAATCCACTTCGCGACGGCGTTTTTGATGTTGATTTTGTGGGTATTTCATTTAACTATCCTGAGACAAAATGTACCGGAGTAAAATGGATGGGACGCGGGCCGTACCGTGTTTGGAAAAACCGATTAAAAGGCAGCGAAATTGGTGTTTGGGAAAAAGATTACAACAACACTATCACTGGCGAAAGTTTTGAAAATATGGTTTATCCGGAGTTTAAAGGTTACCACGGCAACCTGTTCTGGGCAACCCTGGAAACTACCGAAAGTCCGATTACCATAATCTCGGAAACGCCAAACCTGTATTTCCAGCTGTTTAAGCCGGGCAAACCACAACATGTGGCAGGTGGCACGTTCCCTGCATTTCCTGAAGGAGATATTTCGTTCTTGTACGAGATTCCGGCCATTGGAACCAAGTTCTTCCAAATCGACAGACTGGGACCAACCGCTAAAAAAGGAATGTTCTTCGAACGCTGGGGCGACGACAGTTACCCGATAAAACTATGGTTCGATTTCAGAGCTGAGTAAAAAAAGATATTATATTACGAAAATGGCTGTAGGATAAATCTTACAGCCATTTTTGTTTTTATTCTTTACCTAATCACCCGAATAATCCGGTGGATTTAATTTTGAAACGCCTCAAGATAATTTTCACTTTCTACCAGCCGGCTGCCGCCCACGGATGCAAAGTCAGTTACAACGTAGCCCGGCCTCGGTCGATGAACCGGAAAACAAGTGGTGACAGCGTTAAAAAATTACTGTTGTTTGAGGAGGAACGACGAGTTTCAGGAATTTTAGCGGGCACCACGTAGCTTTTCCGAGTGAAGCGGGCGCAGCCTTGGGTTTTTTGTCTACTGTTTGGGCTAAGCCAAAAAGTAGAATCGGTTCGATAGAACAAAAGTTTGTTTCTTTTGGCTACTTGATTTGATCCGATCTTGAAACTTTTTCTCCACCGGAAATTTCATGTAATCCCGATTCCTAATCCCCACCCAAATAGCTTTCAAACACAAATCCGTAATCTTGGTAAGTAGCTCTGTATTTTGGGTAGTTTTTCATCCCCTTTTCTTTCCACATTTGTAAAGTAAAATTTCGGGTTCAACACACCCAACATATTTTAAGTATCTGATAATAAAGGTCAAGGTAAACAAGAAGTGTTTGATCGGTGTTAGTATAAGGCAAAAGTCCGCCGGTATTTTCCCGTAAAATCCCGGCGGCTTTAAAAAACTTAAAATGAACAATAACAATTATTGAATAGCATGAAAACAACTGTAAAACAACTTATTACTCCGGCTGTATTTATTTTCAGCCTTTTCATTTCGTTAAACGCCAACAGTTCGGTTACCCGGGCTGAATCACTAAACAAACAGGAAAAAAGTTTGGTGGCCATTTCGAGCTACACAGCACAAGGGAAAATTGCGGAGTTAAACGAAGCTTTAAACAAAGGTTTGGATGCCGGATTGTCTATTAATGAAATTAACGAAGCCATTGTGCAATTGTACGCTTATTGCGGTTTCCCGCGAAGTCTGAATGGCATTAACGCTTTCCGAAAAGTTGTAGACGAGCGAAAAGCCAAAGGAATTTCCGATAAGCAAGGCAAGGAAATAAAAATGCACAGCCAAACTGGCGACCGTTACGAAAGAGGCCGTAAAGTATTGGAAGAACTGACAAATATGCCACAACAGAAACCGGCTCCCGGATTTGGCGAATTCTCGCCACGTATCGATGCCTTTTTAAAGGAGCATTTATTTGCCGATATTTTTGAAAGCGATGTACTAAATTATCAGCAACGAGAACTGGTAACCAATGCAGCTTTGGCGTCAATGACCGGCACAGGATCGCAGTTAGGCGCTCACATTCATTTTGGAATGAACGTTGGAATTACCGAAGGTCAATTGAACGACATGTTTGCTATTATTGAAAAAACTGTCGGAAAAGAAGAAGCAGAAAGTGGACGAACCATCCTAAACAATGTACTAAAAATGAGAAACTCCAATTAATAGACATTTAAACAATTATATATGAAACGAATTATTTCGAACACCCTTTTAGTATTTAGTATTTTATTCATGGCTTATTCGTGTAATCAGCCAACAAAAGACACGCAGGAAACGGCAACTGTTGAAGAGGCTGTAAAAGCTATCGATCCAATATTTACACAAAATCCTGCTCCGGAAGAGTTTGTATCAAAATTCTTCACCGGCAAGGTTGGCGTTCGCATGATGTTACAAAACGACGAAAACAATGAATATTCAATCGCCAATGTAATTTTCGATCCTGAATCGCGCACCAACTGGCACTCGCATCCAAAAGGACAAGTTTTGCTCGTGTTGGCCGGAGAAGGTTTTTACAAAGCAGAAGGCGAACCTGTACAGAGAATAAAAAAAGGTGACGTGGTAAATATTCCACCACACGTAAACCACTGGCACGGAGCTGCTGCCAACAGCGAATTTGTACATGTTGCGCTTACCAATTACATAGATGGCCAGAATGTTACCTGGGGCGATCCGGTTTCGGACGAGGATTACAAAAGTGTATTAGCTGAATAATTCAATATGAAAAAGTTACTACTGTTCTTTCTTTCGTTTGCTCTTGTGGGCAACATACTGGGAAGTGGTAAAAACGAAACTAAAAATCAAGATACAACTACAATGAAGATTAAAATCACTGTCGGCGATAAAGTGCTGACTGCTACCTTGGAAAATAATGAAACAGCAAAAGATCTTGTAGCACAGTTTCCACTAACTGTTACGCTGGAAGATTACGCCAGCACAGAAAAGATATTTTATCCTGATCCAAAACTATCAACCGCAGGTGCTCCATCTGGCTACAAACCATCGGCTGGCGATATAACTTATTACGCTCCCTGGGGTGACATCGCCATTTTCTACAAGAATTTTGGCTTTGCCAGCGGACTGATAAATCTGGGAAAAATTGACGGAGACATGAGTGCTTTAACCGGCTCGAAAAATGTAAAGGCTACATTTGAATTGAGTGAGGATTAACGAGCTTGTTGATTACAACCCCTCCTAACCTCCCCAAAGGGGAGGAATTTTCTCCCTTTGGGGGATTAAAGGGGGTCCATAAACTGTTAGAATTATCTACAAATTGTTAGACTACTGAATTGTTATCATTTATTCAGACATAAAAAAAGGAAGTGATCTCACTTCCTTTTTTAATTTATGTATGTTACATCAACTGTAGTTACACACTTTCAATAGTAAACGAATAAGTGCTTTTTGTCGTTCCATCCGGAGCTGTAACGGTAATATCAATCACCTGACCATTGGAAACTTCCACTTCATTTTCAGAACGATAATCAACCGGCTTTCCATCCAATAAAATCTCCTTAACCTGCGTTGACATAGTTACAGGAGTTAAAGAAATTTTACTGTTTTCAGCCGGAACTTTTATAGTGTAATTATACGTCCACGGATCAAACTTATCGTTTAACGAATTGGGGACAGTCATTTTTTTGCCGGCCCAGTCAAATGACCTTGGCTCGGCCCATTCAACAGCTGTTCCAACCAAATCACCACCGCCAATTTCAATATTCGACAAAACTGAATATTTAACAAAACCGCCGGCATTGTAATTCGCCGTTGAATTGCTGGTCAGGTATTCATAATCATCGCCAAGCGTTCCTCCGATCGACAACGAAATCCAGTCAGTTCCGTCTTTCCACATATCGCCAATAGTTGTTACCCGGCTACCACGGCCACGTAACGATGGCGAACATCCGGCTTCTCCCTTGTCGATAACCTGCTGCAAGGCCTGCTCAAATAAAAGCAGATTATTATTGGCCAGCATTTGTTCGTCGTGCCCGGTAAACAGCATCGTCACATCCGCTCCGCCTTTTGTATAATTGCTGTAAGCCTGTTGGGTAAACGACAGAAGCCGGTCAACTTTTAATCCCGAAACACCAACATTATCGGCTGATCCGGCACGTGTACAACTGTAAATATCCGAGCCGAAAACCATTCCGCTTTGCTTGTCGTTCAAAACAATATTTCCGTTGGCGTGACCCGGCATGGCATAAACGTCAAAAACACAGCCACCACCAAGATCAAACGAGTCACCTTCTTCCACATCCTTAACCAGCTTTTGCTTTTCAGGCTCGGTAACAACGGCACCAAAGCCCCCTACTCTGCCAACCGACGCCCAACCTCGTTTATTCAGGTAAGTTTCAATTCCGGCATTCAAAAAAGCTGGCATTTGCGCGTCGTGGTCGCCGTGTTCGTGGCCAATTACCAGGATGTAAGGTTTCGTTGCAATTTTATCAATAAAATCTTTCAGATTGTGCTTGTCAACTGTGGTTTGCAAAGCATCGAATACAATTCCCTTTTCCGGTCCTTCAATATACCAGCACATGGCCCGTACCGACTCAGAATCGTTGTAAACCCTGAAAACACGAGGCGTTTTATCATCTCCTTCAACAATTAAATCGCTTTGAAACTCATCATCCAAAGGCCGGTAAAGATTCCACTTCATTGTGTGTGTTGCACTTTGCTCCAAACCACCTTTTACGGCGAAGGCTTTGTACACCACTTCTCTACGACCTGTTGCAGAGCCCGAACCATCGCGAAAACCGATCATTTCTGCAATGTGCCCCATTTGTGCCAGGTTATAAACTTCGCTTTCCAGTGTCGGTTCAGAGCCGTCTTTTGTAAAATGAATGGTTGCTCCCTCGGTAGGACACCACAATTTTATGTAACGGCGCGGAGCCACTGCAGTGGTTACCGGAACCGCCTGGACCGGTGCAACTACACTTGAAGTTATCTTATCGAAAACTGCTTTGGCCTCTTCTTTCGATAACGGAGCACTGTTTTTTCCTTCTTCCATAAATCCCCCTGCAACAATATTATCAAGCAGAAAAGCTGCCTGAAGTATTTGTGCTGCTTCGCCACGTGTTATTGTTGCATCCGGATTAAAATTGCCCGAAGCATCTTTGGTGATTATTCCCTGCTCCAGCGCAACTTCTATCTGTTTTCCATTAGGATCGGCAGATGAAACATCGTTAAAACCATCAATTGGCGTTTTCCAGATATCGTTGTAATCATCAGGGTGCGGCCACTCAAAATAGTCAGAAACCATCGCCACAAACTCAGCTTTAGAGATGCTGTCGGATGTGCCACAAGCGTTTAACAGGAATACAGAAATAACAAGGAGGAAAGTTGTTCTTAGTTTTGGTTTATTCATTTGATTAGATTTAAGGATAGAAAATTATAAAATATTGTCAATAATCATGTTTTTGCAATATGTTTAATGCAACACCCGGTTTTGATTTAATACTGAATTGAACTTCAATTTATATTTTTCTATTTAAAACATGAAAATCTAACCATAATATGGATTAAAACACACCAAAAATCAAAGCTGACAAACTATATGTATTAGTGACACAATCAATTTGTAATACATATTATATTATACATTGTCACAAATAGCGTAAATCGCGCAAAAAATCAAAGTACAACCATTCTACAAACACCTCAAAACGGCCTTTTAGCCCCACATAAAAGCAATTTCATAACATATTGACATCATTAAAATTCAATTACAGATTTTTGTAAAGAATTACAATCTTGTAATTTTTTGCATTTTTGTCATACATATTACAAAAATACTTTATATTTGAAGACCTTCTTTTGAAAAAAATCGAAGAAAGTCAACAAACCTGGTTACCTAAAAAACGATCAATGAAAACAGCAAAACGGTATCTGGCTCTTGATGTTCTGCGTGGCTTAACCATAGTCGCCATGATCACGGTAAATAATCCCGGCAGCTGGTCATTTATTTATGCACCGCTAAAACATTCGGAATGGAACGGATGCACTCCCACCGACCTTGTTTTTCCTTTTTTCCTGTTTATTGTGGGAGTTTCCATGTATTTTTCATTTTCAAAGTATGGAAATACATTAAACAAGGAGTCGTTTAAACGATTGGCAAAACGAACGATTTTAATCTTCGCCATCGGTCTGTTTCTTAACTCATTTCCGCAATGGGCCAGAGATTTATCACAACTTCGAATCCTTGGTGTCCTTCAGCGAATAGCAATCGTTTACGGCATAACATCCTTAATCGTACTCTCGGCAAAAAAATCGTGGTTGCCGTATATTTCCGGAGCCATACTATTATTGTATTGGGGCATTCTCTTCTACTTTGGCAACGAGGCTCCTTTTAGTTTGGAAGGAAATGCAACAATTCCTTTCGATCGGGCAATTTTGGGAGAAAACCACATGTATCATGGTTTTGGTATTCCGTTCGATCCGGAAGGTCTGCTGAGCACCATTCCGGCAATTGTTACTGCATTATCGGGTTACATGGCCGGCGCCCTGATCCATAAAACCGAAGAAACAAAAATTACAAAGCAGCTATTTCTTGCAGGCCTGACAGGTATTGCCGCAGGACTGATCTGGGGATTGGTTTTCCCGATCAATAAACCGTTATGGACAAGTTCTTATGTGTTGTACACGGCTGGCTGGGCTTCCGTTGTACTGGCAGCACTTATCTGGATCATCGACATAAAATCCTACAAAAAATGGACATCCTTTTTTGTGGTTTTCGGAATGAATCCACTGTTCATTTTTGCCCTTTCCGGATTATGGGCTAATACCCTTACACGTATAATAAAATTCACGAACAGCGAAGGACAAGTAACCAACGGATACAGCTGGTTTTACCACTCGGTATTCGAACCACTGGCGGGGCCGCTAAACGGCTCGCTACTATTCGCTCTTACGCATGTTGCCTTTTTCTGGCTGATTGCACGAATCCTTTATCAAAAGAAAATATTCATTAAAGTTTAAACCGTCACAATTTCAATTCTTTAACAGCATACAGAAATGATCTGGAACATAAAACAAACTGTCTTACTACTACTTGTATTTTTTGCAATCGGCAGGACTGCAATGGCACAAACTCAGCCTGCTGAAACCGACAAAAATCATTGGGTAGATTCTGTATTTCAATCATTGTCGGCAGAACAGCGCATCGCACAATTGGTATGGATTAATACGGCGGCCGATAAAAACATTGCCGGACAGTTAAAAGTAGCCGAGCTGATAAAAAAATATAATCTCGGAGGTGTGATCTTTTTTACCGGCGATCCGGTAAAACAAGCCGAACTTACCAACTTCTATCAGTCTTCGGCACAAACGCCGCTTTTTGTAGCGATGGACGCCGAATGGGGAGCCGGAATGCGACTTCCCGGAGTAATGCCTTTCCCGTACAATATGATGATGGGCGCCTCGCACAATCCGGAATTGATAAAACAGGCCACCACAGAAATGGCCAAACAAATGAAACGTTTGGGCGTTCAGATTAGCCTTGGCCCGGTTGTCGACATAAATACACAACCACTAAATCCAATTATCGGGATGCGCTCGTTTGGCGAATCGCCCGAACAAGTTGCGGCGTGCGGTATTGCTTATATGCAGGGCTTGCAGGAAAATAACATCCTCGCTATTGCCAAACATTTCCCCGGACATGGTGATACACAAACCGATTCGCACCTTACCCTTCCGCTGGTTCCGTATTCGCGCGAACGCCTTGATTCAGTTGAATTGTATCCGTTTAAAGAATTGACCAAAAACGGTGTTGCCGGAGTGATGAGTGCGCACTTAAATGTTCCGCAACTCGACAGTATAAAAGGAATTCCATCCAGCCTATCGACGAAAATACTCAATGGGATTCTTCGTGATGAGTGGAATTACCAGGGGCTGGTGGTTACCGATGCCATGAATATGGCCGGTGCCAAAAGTTTTGGCGCACCAGGCGAGATTGAAGCGCTGGCACTAAAAGCCGGTAACGATGTGGTTGAATTTCCGAAAGATGTGGAACAAACCATTGCCGGAATCAAAAGAGCCATTGAATCGGGACTGCTAACACAGGACGAAATTGATTTTAAATGCCAAAAGGTACTGGCTGCAAAATACGATGCAGGTTTAAACAAACTGGCTCCGATTTCGCGTGTCAACCTCATGAAGGATGTAAACAGCCCTGAAGCCGAACTGATAAAAAGGAAACTGATTGAAGCTTCGTTGACACTGCTCGAAAACCAAAACGATTTAATTCCGCTAAAACGCCTCGACACCTTAAAAATCGCCTGCCTTACCGTTGGAGAAACTTCAGAAACGCCGTTCCAATCGATGCTTTCGAAGTACACAAAAACGGATAAATTTTTCCTTCCTGAGCAGTTTTCGGAAGAAGATTTAAATGTCGTAAAATCAAAACTTCAGGATTACAACCTGGTAATTGCCGGCTTGCATTTATACGAAAGCAAAACAAGGCGGTCGATGCAGGTGGGCAGCCTGCAAAAGGTACGCCCCAAACGGCCTTATGGTTTATGCGATGAAACCGAAAATCTTCTGCACTATTTATCGAATAATAAGAAGTCGATTGTTGTATTCTTTTCCAGCCCGTATGCTTTAACCGAAGTGCGCGATTTCACTCCTCCGGCCGGCCTGATCATGGCCTACCAGAAAGATTCGCTGGTGCAGGAATTAGCTGCTCAGCAAATTTTTGGCGGTATTGGCGCATCGGGGAAACTTCCGGTTACGCTTGGCAACTACTATAAAATTGGCGACGGGCTTAATATCAACAAGGCTGTTCGTATGAAATATACCATTCCTGAAGAAGTTGGAATGAACAGCACTCGTTTGAATCACCGAATCGATTCGTTAGTTAGCGATGCCATTGCTAAACGGGCAACGCCGGGCTGTAGCGTTTTGGCGGCAAAAGATGGCAAGATAATATTCAGAAAAACCTACGGTTATCACACTTACGACGAACGAATTCCGGTTTCGGAAGACGATTTGTACGATCTCGCTTCAGTAACCAAAGTTTCAGGAGCGCTGGCTGCCGTACTCAAACTTACTGATGAAGGCAAAATCAATATCGATGATAAATTCTCAGACTACTGGCCCGATTGGAAAAAACGTTTATTCCACTCGTCGGACAAAGAAGACTTGGGCTGGCGTGAAATTCTGGCACATCAGGCAGGCCTGATCCCCTATATCAATTACTGGTCGGAAACAGCAAAAGACGGGCAGTTAAAAGACCGTTGGTATTCGGTTCAAAAAACAGACGATTATCAGTTGGAAGTTGCTCCGAACCTGTTCCTAAAAAACGATTTCAAGAAAAGGATTTACAAAGATATCCGGAAATCGGAGTTGAATCCTCCGGGTAAATATGTGTACAGCGGTTTATCATTTCTTCTTATTCCGCAAATCACCGAAAACCTGTCGGGACAAGCTTACACCGAATTTTTAGACGCCAATTATTACCACTCGCTTGGGGCGTATAATATTACCTACAATCCGCTAAATAAATTTCCGAAAAGCCGCATCGTTCCAACAGAATACGATTCGTACTACCGCAAGCAGCAGGTTCAGGGCACGGTACACGACGAAGCGGCTGCCGTTTTTGGCGGCGTGGCTGGTAATGCCGGTCTTTTTGCCAATGCCAACGATCTGGCCAAACTAATTGCCATGTACATGCAAATGGGAAGCTACGGCGGCGAGCAGTATTTGAGCAAAGCCACCATGAAAGAATTTACACGTGTTCAGTTTCCGGAAAATAACAACCGCCGGGGATTGGGCTTCGACAAACCACTTCTGAACAACAAGGAACTTAGCCCGGAACAGAGTTATCCATGTCCGGGAGCGAGCCCCGAAAGTTTCGGGCATTCCGGGTTTACCGGAACATTTGTATGGGCCGATCCTACTTACAAGCTGGTTTACATCTTCCTGAGCAATCGTGTTTACCCAACCCGCGAAGGAAATATGCTTGGAAAACTGAATGTTAGAACCAACATTTTACAGGCATTTTATGATGAAATTGAAAGTAAGTAACACAAAATCAATTACACGGTATTAATTAACCACACAAACACTAATGCTTTGATTTACAAAATCTTGAGTTATACGCGATGAATGTAAAAATTATGAAGACAAACATTAATTTAATTTAAATTCAAATCCTTATCTATCATGAAGAAAGGCTTATTATTTATTCTTTTTCTGTGCATGGGCATTATGGTTTTTGCGCAGAAACGTCAAATTTCCGGAGTAATTCGGGAAGAGTCGACAAACGAACCACTACCTGGTGTGTCGGTCCTTGAAAAAGGCACCACCAATGGTGTTGTTACTAATATTGACGGACAGTACCAACTTTCCGTTAGTGAGAACGCCACCATAAAAGTTAGTTTTATTGGTATGGAACCACAAGAGGTTGTTGTTGGTGATGCAACTACCTACAATTTCGCGCTAAAACCTTCGTCGGAAGAACTTGACGAGGTTGTTGTTGTGGGTTACGGAATCCAGAAAAAAGCCAACTTAACAGGTGCCGTTGCATCGGTCGACACTAAAGAACTGGAAGCAAGACCAATTCCCGACGTAGGTCGTGGTTTGCAAGGTCTTACCCCGGGTTTGAACGTTGTTGTACCAAGTGGTGAAGTTGGCTCCGACCCGATTTTAAAAATTCGTGGTCAGCTGGCATCTTTCGAAGGTGGTACCGCTCCTCTTATCTTGCTCGACAACGTTGAGATCCCTTCTATCCAGCTGGTTAACCCCGACGACATTGCTTCTATTTCTGTTCTGAAAGATGCTGCGTCAGCATCGATTTACGGAGCAAAAGGTGCTTTTGGAGTAATCCTTATTACCACTAAAAAAGGAGCTTCAACCGAAAGCGTAAATATCTCTTATTCTGCCAACCTTTCGTTCCAGAACATTTCGAAAAAAATTGAAATGGGTGGAGTTGAAGCGTTGGAGTATTCAATTTTGGCAGCCGAAAGAGTTGGTGCAACTGCTACCGGTGCTTTCTGGAAAGTTACCCGCGACAGCTACGAAAGAGCAGCACAGTGGGAAGAACAATGGGGCGATGAAGTAAAACCCGGCGACCCAATGCTTTACGGACGCGACTGGTATGTTGATGCCAACGGTTACAAATTGGGGTTGCGTACGTATGATCCTTATGATTATATGATCGAAGAATGGACTCCAAGTCAGCAACACAACCTTTCGGTTAACGGTAAAACCGGTAAAACCGACTTTAACATTGGTTTTGGTTACCTCGACCAAAATGGTATGATGAAAACAGCCAAAGAAGATGATTTTAAACGTTACAACGGTTCGGTAAAAGTTGGAACTGAAGTGAACAGCTGGTTGAAAGTTCACGGAGGATCGATCTTCTCGAAACGTGTAAAAAGATATCCGTTTGCAACAGCTTCTACCACTGCCGACCCATGGTTGTACCTTTACCGCTGGAGCCCTATTTATCCGTTAACAACTGAAGAGGGAGACCCGATCAGGAGCCCTGTTTCGGAAGTTGCGCAGGCTAACACAGCATTTCAGGAAACCAACTACACCAGCATGAACGGTGGTTTTGTTATTACTCCGGTTGATGACTGGAATATTAACTTCGATTATACGTATGCCAACCAGGAGTACATTAACAAACGCCCGGGAACACGTTACACTGCGCGTAACAGCTGGAGTTCGGCGTTGCCAAAATACGACGAAAGCGGCAGCCGCATTTATGTAAACAATGCCGGCGAGCAAGTGGCTTCAACTGCCGATGGTGCAATGGAAGCTTACGAACTGAACCTGCTTACATACACAGGAGTTGGTGCCAACCCCGACCGCGTTTACCGTTTTGCTCAAAACAAAAAGTGGTCAACAATTAACCTCAACACTACTTACGATCTTACTTTAGACGAAATTCACAAGTTCAATTTTATGGCCGGTATGAACCGCGTAGCTTACGACGTTGCTTCAAACTGGTCGCAAAAAACGGAACTGATCGACTATAACAATCCTCAGTTCGATTTGGCTACCGGGACTCAAACTGCCGGAGGTAGTGAAGCCTGGGAGTCGCAACTTGGATTTTTTGGCCGTATCAACTACAGCCTGAAAGACAAATACTTATTGGAAGCTAACCTGCGTTACGACGGTACTTCTAAATTCCCAACCGATCTTCAGTGGCGTTGGTTCCCATCGTTCTCTGCCGGATGGCGTGTTAGCGAAGAAGACTGGATGCAAGGTTTGCAGCCTGTGCTTAGCTCGTTAAAATTGCGCGGATCGTGGGGTACAATTGGCGACCAGACTGTAAACAATTCACTGTACATCCCAACCATGTCGGGCGGATACAACAACTGGATTATTGGCGGTTCACAACTATATGATTTCGGAACGCCTGCTTCGGTAGCTGCTGCCATTACCTGGCAAGATATTACAACACTCGACTTAGGTTTCGACGCACGTTTTATCGATAACAAACTGGGAGTTTCGTTCGACTGGTACCAGCGCGATACCGAAAACATGATCGTTCCTCAGGAAGGACTTCCAACTACTTACGGAACATCGGCACCAAAAGGCAACTTTGGTTCGTTGCGTACCAACGGATTTGAATTGCAGTTAGACTATAACCACCGTTTCCGCAATGGTTTGGGATTAAATGTTGTTGCTACAGTAGCCGATGCTAAAACCAAAATTACCAAATACGGATCGACACAAGTTGTTGACAGCTGGTATGTAGGAAAAACTTACGGCGAGATCTGGGGTTATGAAACAGACCGTTTGTACCAAGCCGAAGACTTTGTTTACGACAATGGCGAACTGGTTACTGTAACATCAGCTGACGACAGAAACGTTTACCAACTTTCTGATCCGAATGCACCAACACAAGGATACCTGCAATCGGGTAACTTTATGTTTGGCCCCGGCGATGTTAAATATAAAGACCTGAATGGTGACGGAGTTATCAACGATGGAAGCCGTCTTTTGGATGACCATGGTGATTTGAAAAAAATCGGTAACAGCACTCCTCGTTACGAATACAGTTTCAGAATTAATACCGACTATAAAGGTTTCGACTTCTCGGTATTTCTTCAAGGTGTTGGCAAACGCGATGTTTGGGGTAACGGATTCTTTGCTATTCCAGGATTTAACGCATCAGACGGTGCAATGCCAGAAGCAATGGCGACTGATTTCTGGAGAGAAGACCGCACCGATGCCTTCTACCCTCGCCCATACAACATGGCCAATGGTAATAATGCTTTAAACATGGTTAGACAATCACGCTATTTGCTCGACATGTCGTACCTGAGAATTAAAAACATCACGTTTGGTTATACGTTGCCGGCTCAGCTTGTTGAAAAAGCCAGCCTGAGCAGCCTGCGTGTTTATGTATCGCTCGAAAACTTCTTCACTTTCGATAATTTGCGCGACCTGCCAATCGATCCGGAAGAAATTTCAGGTTACTCAATGTGGAACAGCAGCAACTACAACTTAAGTCGCACAGGTATTGGAACACCAACCTTCAAAAGTGCGTCAATTGGTCTTCAGTTAAATTTCTAAAATCGACACAATCATGAAAAAATATAGTTTAATATTAATAACACTGGTCTTACTGGCATTTACCAGCTGCGACGATTTTCTTGACAGACCGTCGCTTACCGAAATGAACGACGAGACCTACTGGACCTCGGAAAACAACCTTCGTTTGTTTGCCAACGGTTTTTACGAAAATTACTTTGTTGGATATAACGCATCGTGGAGTTCGTCGTACACCCCACTTCGCAGTTACTATTTCTCTGATGATTTTACTTCTCGCGGAAAGCAGGGAGGTTTTGAAACACAAGCTCCATCGTCGAGAGCCAGTACTAGTTCTACTCCAAGCATGATGACAACTTATGCCGGACCAAGCTGGAACTTTTCGTGGGTAAGAAAATCGAACCTGTTTTTAGACAGAATTGAAAATATGGATGCCGGAATTCTTACCGAAGATGCACAAAACCACTGGAAAGCGGTTGCCCGTTTTTTCAGAGGTTATGAGTACAGCCGCCTTGTAAGTGTTTTTGGCGATGTTCCTTATTACGGAAGCGTTATTGAAGACACTGAACTGGATATTTTATACAAAGACCGCGACGACCGTACCGAGGTAATGGACAAGGTTTACGAAGACTTTGAATATGTTTTAGCCAACATGAGATTGTCGGATGGCGATGCGCAGTATCTTAACCGTTACACCGCTGCCGGATTTATTTCGCGCTTTATGTTGTTCGAAGGAACCTGGCAAAAATACCACCTGAATAACACGGATAAAGCAAGCAAATATTTACAAATGGCTGTTGATGCAGCAGCAATCGTAATGGAATCGGGTAAATACTCTTTCTCAAGTGATTTCCGCTCGCTTTTCGGATCTCAGGATTTGGCCGGAAATGCCGAAGTTATTATGTACCGTCACTACGATGCAGCACTGGGTGTAACACACACTGTGGCTTCTTACTCAAATACAACTGAAGGTCAGGGTACTGCCCCAAACCTCGCATTGGCAAAGGCATTTATTTGCACCGATGCAAAACCTTACCAGCTTTCGTCGGTTGAAAATGCTGACAAGCTAGATATTCAAAGCATGGTTGCCACCCGCGATCCACGTTTTGAAGCTACTTTCTGGGATACTCCAAAGAAAGAATCGGCTACCTTGTTGTATGCCGATAAATTTATCGACAGAGTTGGTCCAACTTACTATGGTTCGGGCTACCCTCCAATGTATGGTTCAAACACCAACACCAACGATGCTCCGGTAATGCGTTTGGCAGAGGTTGTTTTGAACTGGGTTGAAGCAAAAGCCGAACTGGCAACAATGGGTGGCGCAGCAGTTACACAGTCTGATATTGATGCTTCTATCAATGCAATCCGCCAGCGTCCGTTGGATGATGTTGCCATTGAGAAAGGCATTACACAAACAGCGCCGTTGTTGCTTAGCGCATTGCCCGACGATCCAGCCCGCGACATAGATGTACCTGCATTGATCTGGGAAATCAGACGCGAACGCCGTATGGAATTTGTGTACGAACACTCTCGCCTGCTCGACATCAAACGCTGGAATAAAATCGACTACATGCGTGCTTCTGAAAATCCGGATATCATGCGTGGTTTATGGATTGATTTCCAGGCAGAATTCCCTGAATGGCTGGTTGCCGAAAAAGAAGGCGTTTTAAGAGTTGAAAACGAAAATGGAACAGTTGTTACCTACGATGGTACAAACGCCGCTGAAATGGTGGGTTACTTTGTTCCTGAAAGTATTGCCGAACGTGACGAATTTACCGACCGTGTATATCTTGCTCCTGTAGGAAATGCACAAATCAGTGAATACGCTGACAAAGGCTACACATTGAGTCAAACACCAGGATGGAACTAGAAATATAGCCTGGATTTAATACTTTAGAGGCTGCCATATTTATATCGCAGCCTCTTTTTTTTAATCAATAAAATTATCAGGAATGAAACAGTTTCTTATATCAGGTATCGTTCTTCTTTCGTATATCCTTTTCTCAGGTTGTGGAACCACAACTCAAACTCAGCCAAAAGAGGTAGTTGTTGGTGCCGAGCTCACAGATTCGTATCTCCCCCTCCTCGAAAACAAAAATGTTGGCCTCGTTGTCAATCAAACCTCTGTTATCGATTCGGTTCACCTTATCGATTATCTCTTTAATAAAGGTGTTTCCATAAAAGGAATTTATGCGCCCGAACATGGCTACAAAGGCAACGTTGAACGCGGAAAACACGTTGATGGAACAACTGATCCTGACACCGGAATTCCTGTGTATTCATTGTACGGCCAGTACCGCAAACCTACGCCGGAAATGCTCGAAGGCATCGACGTGATGATCTTTGATATGCAGGATGTTGGCGTTCGGTTCTTTACTTATATCAACACAATGACCCGGGTAATGGAAGCGTCGGCCGAAAATGGGATAAAAGTTATTGTTCTCGATCGCCCAAATCCTCTTGGATACTACGTTGATGGGCCAATGTTAAAACCGGGTTTTGAAAGCGGTGTAGGGTTATACCCTATTCCGGTTATCCACGGAATGACGGTTGGCGAATATGCCCAAATGGTGAATAGCGAAGGCTGGCTAAAGGACGGTATTCAATGCGATTTGGAGGTGGTAAAAATGAAAAATTACACCCACGAAACCAAATACCAGCTTCCGGTACTTCCCTCTCCCAACCTGGCCGATATGAAATCGATTTACCTGTACCCTTCCATCTGTTTGTTCGAAGGTGCCGACGTTAACGAAGGCCGGGGAACCGATACTCCTTTTCAGGTATTCGGAGCGCCCTATTACACACCAAAAGATGTTTCGTATGTGCCTAAGTCGATTCCGGTGCTGGCGCTGCATCCAAAGTTTGAAGGCGAAACGTGTTACGGATACGACTTGTCGGAAACACCAATGTCCGAGCTTCAGAACATAAAACAGCTTGAGATAAAATACGTGATCGATTTTTACAATAAATCGGATGACAAGGAGAATTTTTTCACGCCGTTTTTCGACAAACTGGCAGGATCCGACCAATTACGAAAGCAAATAATTGCAGGAATGAGCGAAGAAGAAATTCGTGAGTCGTGGCAAGCGGATCTCGATAGTTTTAAGCAAATGCGTAAAAAATACTTGTTATATTAACCTCTGAAAACAATTTTACGATGAAGAAAACACTCTTTCTGGCAAGCTTATTTCTTTTGCTAATGCCCTGTGCACAGGCGCAGCAACTGTGCTTTGCCCACATTACCGACACACATGTTGGCGGGGCTACCGGAGCAGAAGATTTATCAATCACGGTAAATGATATCAATAATCAGAGCGATATCGACTTTGTTATTTTATCGGGCGACATTACCGAATTTGGCTCCGATGAAGAATTGAACGAAGCAAAATCGATCATTTCAAAGTTAAATAAACCGTGGTATGTTGTTCCCGGCAATCACGATTCAAAATGGTCGGAAAGCGGTAACAACAGTTTTGTTCGCATTTTCGGCTGCGAGGAATTTTCGTTCGAAGCCGGTGGTTATTTGTTTATCGGAACGGCCAGCGGACCAAACATGCGAATGGCTCCCGGGTTGGTTCCGCACGAACAACTCGTGTATCTCGACTCAGTTTTGCAGAACATGAAAAATCCTGAACAGCCCATTATTTTTGTTAACCATTATCCGCTCGACAGTACACTATCGAACTGGTACAAGATCATCGATCTGCTAAAAACACGTAATATTCAGGCGGATTTACTGGGCCACGGACACACCAACAAATTGTTCGATTTTGAAGGAATTCCGGGTGTAATGAGTCGGTCGAACCTGAGAGCTAAAGACGAAATTGGCGGATACAATATTGTCACCATCAAACAGGATACGATGTTTTACGCCGAACGCACTCCGGGAGTAAAAACGCACGAAGAATGGTGCAAAATACCACTGGTAAATCATCAGTTCAGTGAAAAAGAAAACGACTATCCACGCCCTGACTATTCATTAAACCAGGAGCATCCTGAAATAGAAAAAGTGTGGGAACTGCAGGATGTCAGCGATATCGGAACAGGATTAGCCAGCAAAAACGGAATTACCGTATACGGAAATGCTTCCGGCGCCATTGTTGCTTTGGATGAGAACAGCGGAGAATACCTTTGGCAATTCCAAACAAAAGGGAAAATCTATTCCACACCCGCCATTGCAAAAGACAAGGTAGTATGTGCTTCAACCGATAATAATATCTACTGTTTGGATTTGAAAACCGGCCGGAAAGAATGGAGTTTCGCAACCGGAAAATCGATTGTCGCCTCGCCTGTAATTCACAAAAATTCGGTTTTCATCGGATCATCGGAAGGGATTTTTCGTTCCATCAATTTAAAATCGGGCAAGCTGAATTGGGCGTTCAAAGAAGTGAATAATTTTGTGGAAAGCAAACCACTGGTTTACCAAGGTACGGTTTATTTTGGCTCGTGGGGAAATACCTTTTATGCCCTCAACGCCAAAACCGGGAACCTGGAGTGGAAACGCGAAAAATACAGTAACCGGATGTTATCGCCGGCAGCCGTTTGGCCGGTAGCCGCCAACGGTAAAATATTTATTGTAGCTCCCGATCGATACATGACCGCTCTCGACGCGAAAACCGGAGAAGAAATCTGGCATTCGAAAGAATACACGTGCCGCGAATCGATCGGCATTTCAAACGACGGCAAACTGGTTTACATTAAAAATATGATCGAAGGAAATGTAGATGCTTTTTATACTTCTGCCAACGAACAAAAGCTGGCATGGGAATGTAATGCCGAATTGGATTACGAAATTGCCCCCTCGCCGATTACCGAGGCCGGAAACCTGGTATTTGTGCCTACCACCGAAGGAATTGTGTGCGCCATAAACAAAACAACGCACCAGGTAGCCTGGAAATACAAACTATCAAATGCGCTGGTAAACCACATTCTCCCCATCGATAACCAACGCGTGCTGGTTTCATTACTCGACGGAAAAGTTGTATGCTTAGAATACAATTAAGCTGATTGTGATTTTAAAGTAATTCACAGCTTTTATAAACTTAAAAACGGTAGTTCCGATTAAATTTCAGAACTACCGTTTTTATTTCAGGTAAATCAATACCTCGTATTTTTGATAAAAGTCTATTTAAAAATCTGGCTGGCATAATCCACCAAACAAATACGCCAGTAGCTCCACTCATGCGAATATCCCGGAGTGTCGATATCAACAAAATTGATTTTTTCCTCTTTTAACCAGTCCTTGAATTGGCGGTTGGCTTCAAATAAAAAGTCATCGTTACCAATGGCAATGTAGAACAATTCCAACTCCGAATTTACCGATGAATTTAAATTAGGGAAAACTGTATTTCCCACAGCTTCCAAATTAAGCAATTGCGGACCGCGACCGGGACCATTTGCTCCACCTTCTGATACCGCTCGGGCATTTGGCCACAAAACAAAAGCTCCACTAAAAGAACCAACCCAGGCAAATTTATCGAGGTTATTTAGCGCGGCATAAGTTGTTTGTGCTCCTCCCATCGACAAACCGGCAATGGCGCGGTTGTCACGATCGGTTAACGTACGGTAGTTGCTGTCGATATAAGGAATTACATCGTCGAGAATACTCTGCTCGAATTTACCGGCGCTGCCAAATCCTCTCATTCCTCCTTCGGTTTGCGCCACAGGATAATCAACCCGTGCTGCTGCCTGGTTGGCATTTCCGTTGGTCATTACCACGATCATCGGTTCAGCTTTTCCGGCTGCAATCAGGTTGTCCATAATCTGAACAGCGCGCCCCATGCTCGACCATGCATCTTCGTCGCCACCGGCACCATGCAACAAATAAAAAACCGGGTACTTTTTCGTGCCCTCGTTGTAACCGGCAGGCGTATAAACATACATTCGGCGGGTTAAATCGAGCGTTGGCGATTTATACCACACTTTTTCCAGATCGCCGTGGGCAATTTCTACATCAGCGGCATACATATCCGACTCTTCGCCCGGAATGATAAAAATGCTCATGTATCTCGAACCGTCACGAATAATTTGCTGAGGATTAGTTGGGTCGATCAATCCAACGCCATCAACCGAAAAGGTATAGTTGTACAACTCCGGAGTTAAGTTTGAAACTGTAGCCGACCAAATACCGGCAGTGTCTTTTACCATCGGTACTGATCTGTCGGTAGATTTCCAACTCCCGGAAACCGCTACCGATGATGCATTGGGTGCTCGTAAACGAAAGGTTACACTGGAACCGTTGATTTCGGGAGATACAATTCTCGGGCCGCCTCTGAAATTAGCCCACTCCTGCGCGTTTGCAGTAAAAACAACCATTAACAGGATGAATAAACCTGAAATGCTTTTAGTCAATTGATTTTTCATAATTCTAAATTTGAGTAAGGTTTAGTGTATAGACTATCATTTGGCGAAAAATTTTAATCGGGCCAGTAATTTTTTCATATTTCACTGATTTTAAGAACAATAAAACCACACAAAATCAGAAACCCGGATAATTTCATCAACTGAAAAGAGACAATTAAGATTCTCAAAAAAATAAATAAAAGTCCACGTTGAACTTGCTTTTATGCCCTGTTGTTCTATTTTCGTAAAAAGTAAAAAAGAATGAGTGAATTTATAAATAAGCTGAACTTGATTTCGCCGTTGGCAGATGATGCGATTGTTGAGTTATTGCAGTGTATTCAGACAACGACCTACGAAAAAGGTGAGCTTATTCATACCGAAGGAAAAGTGAACAAAAACCTGTTTTTTGTTGAATCGGGGCTGGTGAAACATTTTTACTACCACGATGGAAATCAGTACGTTTTTCGCTTTTTCGAGGAAAACGATTTCTTTATTGCCACCGATAGTTTTTTTAATGATCTGCCGGCCGGATATTCTACAACAGCACTTGAAAAATCGGTGATCACCCATTTGGAGTATGACGATTTTGAGCGTCTCTGCCAAAAATACCACTCGTTTGAAAGCTTTGCCCGCAAGTTTGTTTCCATTGTTGCCTACACGGCCATATCAAACCTAAAAGGCCTGCTCTACCTAGATGCCACCGCGCGTTACGCCAAGTTTATAAAGGAATACGGGCATCTTCAGCAGCGTATTAGTTTAGGCGATACAGCTGGTTTTCTGGGCATTTCGCAGGTACAGTTGAGCCGTATCCGATCGAAAAAGTAGGATTTTAACATTTGTAAAAAGTTTTCTTCTCCCCCGCAAATATATTTGCATCATAGTCTTTTCAAAATTCGATATCGATTGACAAAAAGACTTTAAAAGTCGATTTGTAGCAAAGCTGAACAATCATGCTTTAAGAGGATTTGTATGCCAAAAAACTGAGGTTACAATCGGCTTTTTTATCGAAGAGAAGTGAATGAGATTAGAGATTAAATAACTGATTTATTGCGACTAACAATTAAAAAAACACAACGATGAGCAAAGTATTGTACATTAAAGCCAACGCCAAACCGGAAGGCGAATCAAGAACCTTTCGTATTTCAGACCGTTTGATTCACAAGTACATGGAAATACATCCGGAAGATGAAATTACCGTGCTTGATTTGTATGAAGAGAATCTACAGTTTTTACCCAAAGGAAAGTTGCAGGAATTGCGCAACGTAACCGGCGAAGAAGGTAGAAACCACCCGATTTTAAAGTATGCGTACCAGTTTCTTGAAGCCGACAAATATATTATTTCGGAGCCGATCTGGAACCTTGGAATTCCTGCTATCCTGAAAGCTTACATCGATTATGTAGCAGTTGGCGGAATTACTTTCACTTACACCGCACACGGCCCTGTGGGAATGTGCAAAAACAAAAAAGCAGTGAATATTATCACCCGTGGTGGCGACTATTCGTCGGAGCCAATGGAGTCGCTTGAAATGGCCGACAAATACCTGCGCAACATTTTCCATTTTATGGGAATTACTGATTTTACTACTGTTGCCGCTGATCGGCTTGATGTAATTACAGAAAACACAGAAGAAATTCTACATACAGCTATTGAAGAAGCAGAAGAACTTGCTTTGGCATTCTAAAAGCGCTTCAAAAGCCTCAAAGTCATGATTTTTAATTTTTAAAGAAAGCATAATGAAAAGAAAAATTTTTAGCCTGTTATTATTTACGTTTGCCGTTTTTACCTCAATCGGGGTTTACGCTCAGCCGGGTGAAGCTCCGGCTCCTAAATCGGCACCTATTCCGTTAGAAATTGTTTTAGGTGGCGATGGATGGGTTTCGCAAATGATTATCGACAAAAAATTTGCGCCCGAAAGTAAGTTTGGATTTTTTGGTCTGTCATATCTGAAAGCCGATTACGACAATGCTGAATTTTTGAGAGAGTCGATCAACCTGGCATTCCTGAAATACGATATTTTTAAAGGAGTGAGCCTAATGTCGGGTGCGATCATGAATTCTCAGTGGGGATTCAGACCTTACGCGGGTGCCCAGTACGGATATCACAGCAGAACGTTTATGGGTGTTGTTAATTCGGGATTTCATCTTACTGAGACAAAAAACTTCGAATCGTTAGCCATTCTTGAGTACCGTCCGCCAATTAAAGGTGCCTGGTCGTTGTACTCACGCGCACAAGGGCTTTATAGCTATAACTCAGAGATTGACGCACACGACAGAAGTCATTTTTACGCTCGACTGGGTGTTAGCTACAAAAACTATTCGTTTGGTGGCGCATACAACTACGACTGCTATGGTCCGCACAAAATTACCAATAACCAGTTTGGTATCTTCCTGGGTGTATTGTTGCAATAGTTTTTTTGAGGAGTATTTACGTCAAATAAATTAAAGAATGGAAAGTACAAAAAACACAAAACTACTTGAGTTAACACTGCTACTGGCAAGCATGCTCACTATTTTGGCAAATGCTATTATAGCGCCTTCGCTGCCATTAATCAGCAGTACTTTTAATGACGTAAATAACGTTGAAATATTAACCAAACTGATGTTAACGCTGCCGGCACTTACCATTGCCATTGTTGCGCCGCTGGCAGGCCGTTTGCTCGATAAAGTCGGACGAATTAAAGTGTTATACATTTCGTTGCTGATTTATTTGCTGGCAGGAACATCGGGATTTTGGTTAGGCAACCTCTTCTCTATTTTGGTTGGTCGTGTGGCATTCGGGCTTGGTGTTGCCGGAATTATGACCGTTTCAACAACATTGATCGGCGACTATTTTACTGGTGCCAAACGCGAACACTTTATGGGACTGCAGGGAGCATTTGTGGCACTTGGAGGTTTGATTTTTATCACCGCCGCAGGTGTTTTAACGGATATCAACTGGCGACTGGCATTTTTAATTTACGGTTTTTCGGCCATTGTTATGGTGCTGGTTCCTTTTTCTCTGCACGAGCCTAAAATGGCGCACCACGAAACAAAAGCTCAAACGCAAAACAGGGTTGCAGTTCCGCCCGTTGTTTGGCTGGTTTTTATAAGTGCTTTTATCACAACGGTTAGTTTTTATATGATTCCCGTTCAGTTGCCTTTCTTCCTGCAAAAACTGGAAGGTATTAACGGCAATAAAATGGGGCTGGCACTGGGAAGTATGCCTTTTGCGCAGGCAATAGCTTCGTATTTTTACAAACAAGTAAAAAGGAAACTCGATTTTGTAACCATTTACAGCCTGGGATTTGTTCCAATGGCAATTGGTTTTCTGGTGATCGGTTTTAGCCACACCTACCTGCAAACCGTTGCCGGAGTTTTACTCATCGGGCTTGGCGTAGGAACCCTGATTCCGAACGGTAACTTATGGATGATCAACCTGGTTCCGGTTCAGGTGCGCGGAAAATATGTTGGCTTTTTAACTACAGCCACCTTTTTAGGCATGTTTATCTCTCCAATTATTATTCAACCCATCCAGAATTTAGTAGGAATAAATTCAAGCTTTGTTGTGCTTGGTGTGGCACTGGCCGTTCTGTCGGTATTGTATTTTTTCATCCGAAAAAGCGTGGCAGCGTCAAATTAAAAAATCATAAAACGTAAAATAAGAGAATTATGAAAAACTTTATAAAACAAGGACTTATTGGTGGAATTATGGGATTTATAATGAGTTTTATTATGAACTACCTGATGACCCCACTACCCGAAACTTTAATGGATCACGCCATGGGACATGGAATTAGTGGCGCCATAAGCGGATTTATGGGAGGTTTTATGGGAATTGTAGGTTATTTAATGCTGCAAAAAAAGAAAAAGGCTCAAAGCTAAATTTACATTTACTACATATCTACAAAAATTCCATTTAGTGGTTGCTCACTAAATATTATTATTTTGGTTAATGGATTTCATCAGTTAAAAGATGGAATCCATTTTTGTTTTCTACAATTTCGTTAGATTTAAAGTCCTAAAATTTTAGCAGCTTTACACAAACCTGAAAGACTGAATTACAAACAAAAAACCTGATATATGAATAGCGAACTAATTAAAGCACTGAAACTTAAAATGCAACCGGTGGCAGTTGTGCTTACCGACGATAAACCGGAAGCCGGACTACACTTTAAAGAAGGAAATATACGCGGATGTGTTGCTTCTATGTTGGTTTCGTCGAGCAAGAAAAACCGCATAGCCTATTTTGATCGTAAAACTTTTGGATGCCCGGGCGGTGGTGTTGGCCTTGGATTTGGCGACTGTTATGGCAAATTTCCCATAGAATGTCTCCTTTCAACCGGCAATAAAGAAATGGCTGCTCAAATGGGCCCGGCGGGAGATTTTATGCGAGATGGAGAACGTTTTTACAAAAGCCCGGAAGAGGCACGAAAATGGGTGGATTCGCTACCAATGACCGATGTGCCTGCCGAATATGTGGTGTTTAAACCCTGGGAAATGCTTACAGAAAATGATAAACCCGAATTGCTGGTATTTTTTGCCAATGCCGATCAGTTATCAGCACTGGTGGTAATGGCCGATTTTAACCGTGGAACCAACCAAAGTGTAACAGCGCCTTTTGGTGCAGCATGTCAACCCATTCTTTATGCTTTTGATGAAGCTAAAAAGGAAAATCCAAAGGGTGTAATTGGCTTTTTCGATATCTCAAAACGTTCGGTTGTAGACAGGGAAATATTGTCGTTCACCGTTCCATTCAAACTGTATCAGGAAATGGAAAGTAATGTTGAGGAAAGTTTTCTGCGGATGCACGTTTGGGAAAAGTTACAGGAACGCCAGTAACTCTCTGGTGGCAAAAGCATGGATTATAAAAGCATTGCAAATAAAATAATCGAGCTAAAAAATGCGGATTTGGAATTTCGGCAGCAACTTGTTGAAACCGGGCAACTTGGCAAAGGTTATAACGAGCAAATGGAAGATCTGCATATTAGCAATGCCCAGCAATTAGATGAAATAATCGACACAATTGGTTATCCAACCATCGATAAAGTTGGCAAAGAAGCATGCGAAGCCAGCTGGTTAATCATCCAACATTCTATCAGTCGGCCTGAGTTTATGAAGCAGTGCATGCAACTACTGGAAACAGCTGTAACAGAAAAGCAAGCAAACCCAAAAGATTTGGCCTACCTAACGGACAGAATTGCTGTATTCGAAGAAAAACCGCAATTGTACGGAACGCAATTCGACTGGGATGAAAACGGTGAATTAAGTCCAAATCCTTTTGACGATCTAACACTGGTAAACGAAAGAAGAAAATCAGTCGGATTAAATACACTGGAAGAACAAACCGAAAAAATCAGGGAACAAGCTCGAAATGAAAATCATCAACCGCCGCCCGATTTTGAAAAAAGGCAACAGGAACTGAAGGAGTGGAAAATAAAGGTTGGTTGGATAAAATAAACCGTTTCAAAGATTAAAATTAAACGTTACTACCCTCTTCCACGACCAGTCGATCAAATCCCAAATGGTGCATCACTTCACGAATTATTAGCAAATATGCAGCAAACTGATTACTGTCGGGAAGAACATCCTGACTGGCCGGTAGTCCATTTACAATTTCGGATAGGCGGTAAAAAACATTCTCCAGTTCAATTACCGGCACGTTGATCTGTTGCTCTTCTTTGGCAGTATTAAAAGCCAGTTGTGCAATTTCAATGGCCATTGAGTCGCTGGAGTATAAGTCAGTTTCGGCATCGAACAAATGCTGTATTGGAGCAAGTGTTTCTTCGGTAAAGTTTATCGCATGGTCAATTTCATCGTTTGTTGGTGGAAATTCGCTAAAAAAACGGTCGGCAATTAATTGCTCACCCAGCGTTAAAATTGTTTCGGGCTGTTTCTCTTCAGCAGATTTCAAATGGGTAGTATTTCCGGCAATTGTTAATTGAATCATCTTTGTTAAATCTTGCTTGTTTTCATTCGGTTTTAACAGGCGGGCTATATCAATCCTTTCTCCTCCAAGAGCTTTTTCAAAACATCATGTTGTCGCCAAAACCGATCTTTAATTTTTTGTTGCGTTTTCCGGTATTCCGGATTGTTTTCCAAAGGTTTCAAAATCGGATCGATACCCTGAAAAACTAAAATCCAATATTGATAATTATCCTGAGTTGCGAAGATTTTCAGCTGCTCTATCGCTTCATCGTATTTCCCTTCATAAGCATACATTACAGCCATACTCGCACTTTTATAAATCGATTGGTCGTTATTGCAATACGCCTTATAACTATCGAAAAACCTAGCGGCCTGCTCCTGCAAACCCATTTTTTGATATACCCAGGCAATTTTCACATCCTCCTGCGGGTAAATATCCAGTCCGTATTTATCGCGGGCTTCAACAAATTTTTGGAAATAGTAGAACGCACTGTCATAATCTTCCTGGAAATAATAAACTTTTGCCACATCCTGCAAAAGATCCAGGCGGGTAGTATCCTTGCGCCACTCCTTAAGCATTAATTTTTTTATCTGTTCTGCATCGCCGTTTTTAGCATACAAAATATAAGCTTTCACCATCGGCGAATAATAATTCTCAGGATTGAAATCCAGCGATTTATCGATATAAGTAGCCGCTTCATCAATAAAACCATTTTGAATGAGCGCATTACTCAGGTGCAAATAGATGAAACTTTTGCCGATAGAATCGTTCGCTGCAATATCGAGCTGAATACCTTTTAACGCATACTCCAAATATTTCGCAGTGTTCGGAATTACACGGGCGTATAAATCGGCGAGCATCTGCACCACCGCCGACGAGTTGGGGTTGTATTCCAGCGCCTTTTCTAAATGAGGCAAAGCCAGATTGTACTCCTCCATTTGGATGTAATACAGCGCCTTGGCAATCAGACTTTCGGCAGAGCGCGAATCGTAAAGCAGCGCTTTATCTGCAAAATTATTGATTCGCTCGGTGTATTGTTTTTCCTTTTGGTTGACATCGAGAAAGTAATACGCGATAGCCACATTGGCGTAAGCCAACGCAAACTGATCGTCCTCTTCTATCGCTTTCTCAAACAAGGAAATCGCTTTCTCTAAATTCTCCTGCGTTCGGTTATAATACAAATTAAGCGCCTGAAGATAATAGTCGTAAGCCTCCAGATTTTCTGTCGGTATTTTCTCAATCTGTTTTAACTCAGCAGGCGTAACAACCGCTTCAATTGCACTGGCAATTTTTCGGGCCACTTCATTCTGAAGCGCAAATACATCATCCACTTCGCGGCTGTATTGTTCGCCCCAAATCGGCCGGTCAGTAGCCGCTTCAATCAACTGAATATTAAGCAAAACCTGGTTGCCAAAACGTTGTCCACTCCCCTCCACCAGATAATTCACATTCAGCTCTTCAGCAATTTCCGGAATGCCTAAATCCGTATCGCGATATTTTGCCACTGAAGTTCGGCTAACAACACGCAGATCACTAATTTTCTGCAGGTTGTTCAAGGTCGATTCCATGAGTCCGTTTACAAAATACAGGTTCAGCGAATCACTGCTTTCGTTTACAAAGGGCAACACAGCAATCGATTTCTCTAACTCAACCGGAGTTTCCTTTTCCCTACTGAGAAGTAAAACGGACAGCACAATTACGATAATAGCCATCGCCTCGAATACCAGCCATTTGTATTTTTTGAAAACGTTTTCCTTTTCCGCAACTTCCTCTTCCGGCATTACTCCTTTCCGCACTTCGCCCGGAGAATAACCATATTGTTCGCGAAAACATTTTATAAAATACGAGGTGTTTCCAAAACCTACCTGGTATGAAATCTCGGCAACCGTTAGCGAGGTCTGCTTCAACATTTCCATGCCTTTTGTAACACGCACCTGACGAATAAACTGACTTGCCGAAAGCTGTGTATGTGTTTTTATTTTTCGGAGCAAACTTGAACGACTCATATTCATGAGATCGGCCAACTCGGAAACGCCAAATTGCTCATTCGCGATATTCTCCAGAATGATCGCTTCCGCTTTTTCGATAAAATCTGCTCCAAAAATTGATGTGTCTGACATGCTAATTCTTAATAAAACGAAAGTAGGAAAATTTACCAAAATGCAGGCCTAAAAAAGCCCACTTGCTTCAAATGTGGCATTATTGCATCATAATTTTCATACCCGATTCAAACTTAACACTTATCGCTGCATATGGTTTAAATCAAGCGTTTACGAAACCCTCATCTTTGTACAAACAATTTTCAAAAACAAAAACATTAAAATTTAGAATTATGAAAACATTAAAAAGAAATTCGTTTAAAGTAGTAGTAAATTTTGCACTTATTCTCCTGGTATTATTAGCCGCGTGTTCTAATTCAGGCAGTAATAAAAGTGTTAGTTCGGAAAATGCTGCCAAAGTAAAATCGAGCGTTGAAAAACCAAATGTTGATTTGCACACCGCAATTATGTCGGGTAACCTCGAAGCCGTAAAACAACACATTGAAGCCGGGACAGATATTAATAAGAAAGAACAGATGAGTGGATCAACGCCGCTAATTGCAGCTGTATCGTTTAATAAAACAGCAATTGCCAAAGCGCTTATTGATGCCGGTGCCGATCTGAACCTGAAAAACAACGACGGATCGACTGCCTTACATTCAGCAGCATTCTTTTGCCACCTTGAAATTGTGCAAATGCTTATTGACGCAAAAGCTGACAAAACCTTAAAAAACAATTACGGCGCAACTGCCCGCGAATCAGTTTTGGCTCCGTTTGCCGATATGAAACCCATTTACCAAATGATGCAGCAACAACTTGAGCCACTTGGTATTAAAATCGATCTGGCAGAAGTGGAAAAGAACCGCCCTGTAGTTGCCATGATGTTGCAGTAGGCGAAATAATGTTATAATCTGTACGGTATCAAATCATTACCCCTTCGCCTGTCGGCACTTCCCCTAAAAAAGGGGAAGCAGTTTAAATCAGGCATTAAGATAAAATTTTAAAACGCCTGAAATATTCGCCTAAAGCGTTCTCCCCTTGTTAAGGGGAGATGTCGGAAGACAGAGGGGTAAAGAAACATCCCAAATCATCCATTAAAACAAAAAGAAAATGAAAACAGAAAGAAGATACGATATTGATTGGTTGCGCGTGTTGGCAATTGGCTTATTACTGATCTACCATATTGCCATTGTTTTTCAACCGTGGGCCATGTTTGTTGGCTTTATTAAAAGCAACGAAAGCCTTGAAACTTTATGGAAACCCATGACATTGCTGAACGTTTGGCGCATTCCGCTTTTGTTCTACGTATCGGGAATGGGTTTATATTTTGCCATGCGAAAACGCAACTATGCACAATTACTTACCGAACGTACACGCCGGATTCTGATCCCGCTGATTTTTGGGGCGCTGGCCATTGCCCCACTGCATTTCATCATTTTTCAGAAATTCTACAATTTGCCTTTAGGTTATTATCCGCATGTGGGACATTTGTGGTTCCTCGGAAACATCTTTATTTATGTGTTGGTATTAACTCCGCTGTTCTTTTTCCTGATGAAAAACAGTGAAGGTAAATTCAGAAAAGCACTGTCTGTTTTTATGAAAAATCCGTTTGGACCTTTGGCATTATCAGTATTTTTTGTTGCAGAGGCGCTGTTGGTGAAACCTCAAATATTTTCGGTGTACGCCGAAACATGGCACGGCTTTTTCTTGGGTTTGCTGGCTTTCTTCTTTGGTTTTCTGTTTGTGTACAGCGGACAACAATTTTGGCAAACCGTATCGAAATGGAAATGGTTGTACTTTGGCTTAGCCGTGGTTTTATACGTCATTCGCCTACAGTTATTCGAAACCAATTCGCCGGCTTTTCTTATGGCCATCGAGTCAAACTGCTGGATATTTGGCATCTTCGGGCTGGGCTACCAATACCTCAACAAACCAAGCGCGGCACTTAGTTATTTAAGCCAGGCTGCTTATCCTATTTACATAATTCATATGTTTGCGTTATATGCAGGTTCACTGCTGATTTTACCAACGCAGCTACCGCCAATGGCTAAATTTGTTGCAGTATGCGCATTTACTTTTGTCACCTGCTACGGTATCTATGAATTTATGATAAGACGGATTGGTTTTTTACGACCACTGTTTGGATTAAAACCAAAAGTCAACAAATTAGAAAAGAAACTGTTACAGGAAGCTGTATAAGATACTTCAATCAGAATATATTACTAAGATGAAAAAGAAACACACAATACTAATTATCAGAATAATGCTATTGACAGGAACCGCCATATCACTATTTTTTGTTCCATGGCTATTACTCAGAATCATGCTAACTCCACTACCTGATACAGTTCAGGAGCAACTCGATAAAAGCATAAAATACGGACTGGATGGAATAATAGTTTACGTTGACGAAGCCGGAAAAGAACCTGCTTTTTATGCTGCCGGCTATAAAAACCGGGAAAACAAAATACCGGCCGATCCGCATTCATTATTCAAAATTGCCAGTATCAGTAAACTCTACGATGCGGTTGCTATTACCAAACTGGTTAGCGACGGACGTTTGTCGCTGGATAAAACACTAGCCGATTACTTCCCCGAATTGCTGGGAAGAATTGAAAATGCCGATAAAATTACCCTCAGAATGATGGTGCAGCACCGCAGTGGAATTCCAAATTTAACCGACACGCCAAACTTTTGGGCAGAACCACCGTCTAGCAGCAAGGAAGCGCTTGAGCGCGTGTTAGATTTACCGGCCGATTTTGCCCCCGATGCAAAGTACAGATACTCGAACACCAACTATTTGTTGATTTCGATGCTGATTGAAAAAGTAACAGGAGCAGATGTCTTTCAAACCATTAAAAAAGAAATTCTGGATCCGCTCGGCCTTAAAAACACTTTTGGTGGGGTAACCGAGGAAAATATCGACGATGTAATGAGTGGTTATTACGTTGGAATAGAAGAAGACATTAAAGCCGGTGATTACGGAACCAAACTGACTTCGATGGTTGCCAGCGCTGAAGATGTTGGCATTTTTCTGCGGGCATTAAATGATGGTTCAGTGTTTAACGATGGCGAACAGGAAATATATTCCTCTATATACGTATACGAGCATACCGGATTAATGCCGGGTTATATGAGCATTGCCAAATACCACAAAGACATCGATACTGTTGTTGTTCAATTTGTAAATACCACCGATTTCCAGGGACTACACTGGAGTACAATGGAAATTGTTTACCGGCGCGTCGTGAAAATTGTGAAGAAACATCACAACGACTAACAAGGAATACTTAACACATTACTTATAAACCATATTTAAAGCAGCGCCGATAATTCCGGCGTTGTTTTGCATTTCGGCAGGTACTACGGGCGTATCCACCTTGATACAATCCTCAAACCGGTCCATTTTTTTACTTACGCCGCCACCAATGATAAACAGGTTCGGATTAAACATCTTATCGTAATAATCCAGAGCTTTGTTAAAACGTGTTCCCCACTCTTCCCACGACAAGTCTTTTCTTTTTCGTACCGAATCAGCTGAGTAACGTTCAATCGTTTTGCCTTTAAATTCAAGGTGTCCCAGCTCAAGGTTTGGAACCAGGTGTTTGTCGACAAAAATCACAGTGCCAATTCCGGTGCCAACAGTAAGTAAAAACACCATACCTTTTTCTTTAGCACCGGCACCAAAATGGATCTCGGCAATTCCGGCGGCATCGGCGTCGTTTACACATTCAACTTCGCAGCCTGTTTTATCTGATAGTTTTTTGTTGACTTCCTGCCCGATCCAACTGTCATCGATATTTGCAGCAGTCAGCATCACGCCGTTTTTCACAACAGCCGGAACACCAACACCAACTTTACCTTTCCAGTTAAAATGATCGGTAAGTTGAGCCATAACTTCTGCCACAGCATCAGGAGTTGCCGGTTGCGGTGTTTCAATACGGTGTCGTTCCGTAACTAACTCACCTGTTTTAGTATCTACAATTGCTCCTTTAATTCCCGAGCCGCCAAAATCAATTCCAAGTACTTCCATTTTTATTGTTTTTGATCCCCTAATTTATAATAATGATTTCGTTCAGTTGCAATGATTTTTAATTTAGCTTGAATCAGACCTCATTTCCGCAAGAAAATAATGTGTCACGCAGATCTCGCAGATTTACGCAGAAAACAAACGGGTGAAAGAAAATCCGCGTTATCAGCGTGAAATAACAAAACCTTGTGTTTTTGGATTAGTAAACACCTACTCACAAAATACATTCATGATTCACGAGAATTACCAACAGGGATGAAAGTAAAACAAACTTTCAGCTAACTCTCACTCACTCCCTCTCTACTTGTACCTTAGATTTGCGAAGATATTTTTTGATGGAATGGAAAGGATTAATTTTGAGTATAAACCAAGATATTAAAAAGAAAGGGGCCCAGTTAGTAAACTATTCTCTTCGACAAGCAATACTTATCTCTC